>Ga0307515_10001227_pt1 | contig 58636 bp, 57 predicted proteins | sample 17_EM_MG_FD_194513 | JGI IMG/M metagenome (GOLD analysis project Ga0307515, IMG submission 194513) | Populus trichocarpa ectomycorrhiza microbial communities from riparian zone in the Pacific Northwest, United States - 17_EM | ecosystem: Host-associated > Plants > Roots > Unclassified | place... | reverse complement strand
AGGCCGAAGAGCTGGGGGTGCAGGTCATGGAGGTGAGAAAGAGGGTACTCGGTCAGGAGCATCCAAATACCTTGACCTCCATGAGCAACCTCGCATTGACATACTCGAACCAGGGGCGGTGGAAGGAGGCCGAAGAGCTGGGGGTGCAGGTCATGGAGGTGATAAAGAAGGTACTTGGTCAAGAGCATCCAGATACCTTGATCTCCATGAGCAACCTCGCATCGACATACAGGAACCAGGGGCGGTGGAAGGAGGCCGAAGATCTGGAGGTGCAAGTCATAGAAGTGAGAAAGAGGGTACTTGGTCAAGAGCATCCAAGTACCTTGACCTCCATGAGCAACCTCGCATTGACATACTGGAACCAGGGGCGGTGGAAGGAGGCAGAAGAGCTGGGGGTGCAGGTCATAGAGGTGAGAAAGAGGGTACTTGGTCAAGAGCATCCAGATACCTTGATCTCCATGAGCAACCTCGCATTGACATACTGGAACCCGGGGCGGTGGAAGGAGGCCGAAGAGCTGGGGGTGCGGGTCATGGAGGTGAGAAAGAGGGTACTTGGTCAAGAGCATCCAGATACCTTGACCTCCATGAGCAACCTCACATTGACATACAGGAACCAGGGGCGGTGGAAGGAGGCCGAAGAGCTAGGGGTGCAGGTCATGGAGGTGAGAAAGAGGGTACTTGGTCAAGAGCATCCAGATACCTTGACCTCCATGAGCAACCTCACATTGACATACAGGAACCAGGGGCGGTGGAAGGAGGCCGAAGAGCTGGGGGTGCAGGTCATGGAGGTGAGAAAGAGGGTACTTGGTCAAGAGCATCCAGATAACTTGTCCAACATGCACAATCTTGCGCACACATACAAAGTCCAAGGTCGAATCGACGAAGCTATTGCCATGATGTCGACAACCACAACTCTTCACTATCGCATACTCGGTAACGACCATCCAAGAACAAAGAATTCAGTGACCACTTTAAGGATGTGGAACCGGAAGTTAGAAGGGACACGTTATGGTATTGTCTCTCTGAACGATGCTTTAGGTGGTTTCGTACCAGAGTTTCGTCAGTCGCTAGCTTGGTTCTAGATTATCTGAAAGAAGCGTATGGGTGCATCACGGAAGAAGAGTTATCGGAGCTGTTCAGTATAACCTTTAGTCCAATTTGTTGTGCATTGGATGGGATGATTTGGAACACTTGGTACTGTTTAGTCATGTGGGTTATCGTAGCATTGGATACGTTTTGGTGGCTTGCAAGAGCGGGTTGATGGGGAGCGGGAGGAGCGGGAGTGAGAGTGGGAGCGGGAGGAGCGGAAATGGGAGTGGGAGCGAGAGGAGAGAAAAGAGATGGGAGGTTCATGTATGGAGATATTGCAGGGCCCTTAATGTTTTTCCCGAAGTGCGCTTCATTACTAGATCACATTGACGCACATGCTCGGAAGGCACAAGAAACATTCTTCATGACTTTGCCAAATAGTATAGTCCATCATTTCATGCATACACGCTGAGATAGAGTACCCTGACTGCAAAAAAAAAGACATAGGTATATCAACACCATTTCATTTAAGTACAAACGAATACCCACGTAAAAGCCCGTGATCGGAATGATTGAAGACCCATGTCCCAAATAAACAAATCAGCCTAGAAAATCAATGGTAATTTAGTAACTGCCAATACCCCTGGATATATGTAGCGAGGATCTACCCGCCAAACACAAGGTCGGTCTGTCCAACTCCTGGAGGTACACTATCGAAGATTTTGACTGCAGGAATTAGAAGTGAACCGCCGGTAAGCTGTCCATTCGCTTGGAGAGAAAGGGCCTGCATTTTGTAGGGGTTGTAGATCAGAGTTAATCGACGAGCCACCGCGTCCTAGGTGCATCTTCTCAACGCTCGATTATCACAACTCTCAAGGACTGACGGCGAATAGAGACGATCACGAGCGTTTGTCCTCCGCTTTTAAACCAGAACCTTTCACCCACGCGTAACTCCAATACTCCGATCTCAACCACGATTGACGATCTTCATCCTTGAGGGGGGCAACAGGCCATATCCGCCTTGGACTCCAAACCGTGTGATGCCGGAATCAAAAAGCGAATTACGGGAGATTCCATTGCGAGCAACCTTATCTCCAGTGTTAGCTATAAAATCAGATGAGATGATACCTTAGTAGAACTTAGGACGTCTTGTCTCGTGGGGCTTTTAGTCTCGCTGTCCTGGAACTTTATGTAATGCCCCAGCGGTAACCCAGGACGCCTTGTACTAAAGTTTATGTACAGAATAAAGACGGTTTTGTAAAATAACCAAGGACCCAGATGCTATCTGCAAGCCTAAGTGAGCACTCTTAGTCGATATGTCGCTCGCCAGAGTGGCGTCACCACCATGAGATCATAAGCCATCACTCACAGTCACAAGATATCTTGCGGTTTCTCAGAAACCGACCCGGGTTATCTCGTCCCGTAGCTGTAGAAGTCTCATGGCCAACACTAACTTATCTCTCGGACCATATCGACGAACATCGAGCACGCGAGTTCTTATGCCACACAAGCTATAAGCTTAACTATCAACATTTCTGCGACCTGGCTATAAAGGATTCTCATTCCCCGCAGGTCCGAGCGGATGCATCTGTGGTCGATGACAGTAGTGGTATCTGCTTTGACAGCGCTAATTGCGATGTATTGCGTCGAAGTTCTTCCCGCAAGAAAGGTCTCGGCGCACTCTGTAATCAACTTGTGAAACTTCTTGTGGGAGGTAAACTTGTAGATGCAGCTGCGAGGAATATTGTAAGCGGTGAGAAATTCTTGCACTGGGTTGCCGCTCTGATAGTGGGGCGGACGACAAATGCAACTCTGTCAGAACCATAACCCTACGCCATTCATGGAGAGGTCGGGCGAAAGATCGCCGGATGTGAGCTTGGTGTCTCGTGTAGGAAAGATTGTAAGTGGAGACGGATGATTTGGGTGGGTCGGTTGAAAGAGTTGGATGTTTGGTGGAGTTGGACGTGTGACGGGACTGGTATGCTCGCTTTCGGGACTCCAGGCTGGGTACTTAATTCGGAGCCTCAGCTGTATGCACCTTTTTGCATCTTTTATTGTTTTACGCAAGGGCTGAATGCAACTAACGACTCAACACTGAACCATGCCTTTTTGGCGCGCGGGGGTGAGAGCGGGTTCTTGAAGTTAAGCATTGGGGGGCGTTTCCTACGGTTTCTTTTTTGTTTTATTCATTGTATTCACTCTAATCCACTACCGCTACGCAACGGTAGACACTGCGGGTATTTTCCTTCAATACCACAGCCTCAAAACCCGTCCGCCTCACCTCCCGTTTCCTACGGTTGTCACATACCAAGCTGCAAGACGTGTGATCTTCGAAGGTTCGGCGATCGGTGCGCATCCTTGTCATGCGCGTGCACTAAGCATGCTCATACTGATGGCACTTTCTCTCCTTTTGTTAAAACTACCTCCTATGTTAGGCATAGGTTCGCATTTTCACCTCGACCTCCACTTAATTTTCACTTTGATTCTGTGTGGCACGTTTGTTCGGGAGCGGGATCTCTGAGGATGCAAGCGACTGGTTGTTCCCGAGCTGAATCCCAAGGCTGGGAATTCTGACAAATGGAAGCTAAGTACCTACTGAAGTACTTGAGTACTTAGGTACTTACCTACCTAGGTACATATGTACTTGAAGACACATTAAAAGTTTATCCTGAAAGGATATGTGCAAACACGATTGACGCCGAAGAACCTCCTTAATTTGACACCAGCGAGGAATCATTTTTTCGGCGGGCTCTTGATGCTCTCTTCCCTCGCCTAGGATCTAGTGATAACATTCGTTTTCATTTCAACCCCGCCAAGCGCAGCCTTCATATCTGCAAGGCTCTGGTGATATCGCTCGTTTTCTTTGCAATCCCCACCAGGCGTTTCCCTTCATTTCCGTTAAAACAATCCTCCCTTTATAAGTACAATGGATCCTCATATTAACCCTATCGGCAACTCGTTTGCAAGCCATGTAGCAGCTGGTGTGCCGACGCGACCTCAGCAGGAGGATATTCATCTTCACCCCATCGGCAATCCAGTTGCAGGCCATGGAGTAGCAACCGTACCGATGCAACCTCAGCAGGGGGATATCCATCTTCACCCCATCGGCAACTCAGTTGCAAGCCATAGAGCAGCAACCGTACCGGTGCAACCTCAGCAGGAGGATATCCATCTTCACCCCATCGGTAACTCAGTTGCAAGCCATGGAGCAGCAACCCAACCAGCAGGACATCACCAGAAGGATATCCATCATCCCCCCATCAGCAACCAGGTTGCAGATCATGGAGATACTGGCCAGCTGGCGCAACCTGCACGGCCTATCGGCAACAATGAAGGGCGCGTGCTAAATAGTTGGGACGTATTTTCTATCATGGTAAATCGGATGATTGGAATTGGTATATTTGTTCACCCCCCTCTAGTCCTTTGGTTTTGCGGAAACAAATATTTGGCTTTGTGGGTGTGGTTTGTTGGAGGACTCATTACTGCTCTAAGGTTTGTAGGGACAATGTCACTGTCCCGACAATACTGACTGCAACCACTAGTTTCGCTGTGTATATTGGTTATGGGACCGCATGGCCGTATAATGGGGGGGAGTTGTTATATGTTGTTCCAACTTTATATACTGGATTTGATACTTAGCACTGACTTTCGACCTTACAGATAGACCGAGTCTTCAACCGACTCCGACCCCTTCAATATCTACCCGCGTTGGCCTACTCTTGTTTTTTTATCGCACTCGGTACACCGTTTCCGAATGCTTTTGGCTTTGCCCAGCATTTCCTCCTTGCTTGCAGCCGGGTGGGCGATAAGCCATTCGGACTGAACCAAAATGCTGTCAAAGGGGTTGCAGTTGTCGTCTTGGCAGTAACAACTCTTATCATCTACCGAGATAAATGGTTAGGAATCCGCTTAAATAGGATATTCGCTGGCTATAAGGTCCTATTACTTTTCATAGTATTTTCCATCGTGGGGATGGCGAACCCGCAGCACGAACAAACAGGGATGGGGTGGGGTAAACATCAGTCTTCAGATTTCAAGCCTCTGGCTGGTCTTTTCTTGGTTCTATTTGCTTATCAAGGGTGGGAGACGCCCTTCTCTGTATGTATCATTGATTCCCACACTCGAATGTCACATTGAACAAATCTCTAACTAGATCAGGTATTAGGGGAGATCGAAACATCTGAGAGAGCACTGGAGATTGGAGGATTTTGGGCAATTGCAGTAGTGACGATCCTATATTTTCTAGTCAATCTTGCACTTGTAAGTGTTTTAACAACTTTAGTAGCTGATGTTGACTTTTTCTAGATGGTAGCATTACCGTATGAGGCAATTATCAATGGGAGTGACTTGGCCGATTCATTTATTCCTGTGGTTCGTATATTATGCAATCGGATCTAGCTCATCTGAAGTTACCTGCTGATCAAGCGTACAGGTACTCAGAGGCCGTGGTGGCTGGTCCCTTGCGAACATATTCATATCGCTTTCAGCCTTTGGAAACTTGATTGCATCTTTGTATGCTTACTCACAAGGTTTGTATAAGTCTTCCGTGAAACATGGTACTGCTGTATGAGTTTACTGACCAGCTATGAAGTTTCACTAGTAATTGGACGACAAAAGTTGATCCCCATATGGAAAATTCTGGTGGTTGAATCCGAATTTTTCAAGACTCCCTCGGGAGCGTTACTGGTGCAATGGATTGTTTCTGTTGTTATGATAGTGGCCACTCCATACTCCCAGAGTGGATTTGCTGTCATGATGACGCTGTTTACTTATGGCCATTCCTTCTTCGTTTGTGAGTACTTTAACAACCTTACCAGGTCTACTCCTTGACATTTTATACTTTAGGTATTATCGCAGTCGGCCTACATTGGGTTTTTGCGGGATCCAGTGAACCGCACTTCCTGTCGAACAAGATCGCACTGTGGTTGGTAACGGGCATAGTACTTTTGTTCAGCATTGGCATGATGATTGTCCACATGATACCCGATTTGCAGGATCGGGGCGTACCAGTCGATAGAAGCATTCGGCTTGCACCAGTTTTCGGGTCCATGGGGGTAGGTGTGCTTTGGTCTCTCATTTTATGGGTATTTGAACGGAGAGAAACCTCAGAGACGTGGCTCCAAAGGCTTTTGGGCGTTGTACTGGAAGTCGAATTTGAACCTGGGATCCGCGGTTTAGATGAAGGACAGGCACGTTTAGTGACGTATACGCAGGTAAGTGCAATTCTTCTATTGTAGCAATATGTTATTCGGTTCTAACCTAGAAGTCTGGTTAGGCTGGTAGCGGAGGGTTTTTCGGCTTGGTTGGACGTCTCACTGTCCCCGACTGGGTGCGCCAATGGCTCTGGCCAGGGGAGACCTCATCCTAAGTCCACCTCTAATCCCTCCTACAGTCAGCTCTACACTTGTCTTTGGACTTGAGGTGATGGGATTTTCAGCGAGAGAATCTCAGTATTCCAGAGCGAAATTCATCAGATTCCATTAGCCTTAATCGAACAATAAATGATTTTCTTCTTCAGCGAGTAGGCATGTTACATACCTAAACACTTAAATTCTTCCCTTAGGGAATAAAGTTAGCGGTGAGATTTGAAAATTTGGGCCATGAATTCCTGGGCCAGTTTAAACCCGTACCCAGTGATGTCAACGGTTCAAACCAGTCCTGAACTAGTCTCTCCTGCATTGTGAACCGATTCAAGCAATGCAGTTCATCAACCCGAACCGGTACCAAACTGCACCGCGAACCGCCGGTCAGAACTGGTTCATCATCGAACCGTTGACATCACTGCCCATACCTGTACCACCAACACTATGATTTTTAAGCCAAAGAGCATATAACTGAAATAAATAGCCCGTAATGTTGCTCCTTTTTATAACAATCTTTTAGGCTTTCTTTGTGCATTGTCTGTGCGGTCAGTAGTTCATGGTATACATACTAAACCGATTTCCCCAGAAACTAGTATATGCACATCCATATCAGGATCTGGACCATTCTTCTCAACTGGACAAGTAAACATTCATTTCAGCAAGAAAGTGTGGTCGCGGGCTAATCCAAATAAGAATTCACACTCTTTACGACACAGCTACTAGTAGATCTACAGTCGATCGCGCTGTTAATTGGCTATATCGGCGAGAATTCTCGATCGTGAAATCCTGGTTTGCTCGGGGCTCACGTTTTCTGATCAAATTATAGTACGCTATGCGCCCTCCCATGGAGTCACTGTGGCCTTAGATGTTCAGCAGATAAACCGGGACAAGGCGGGACTAAATTTTTGTGTTAATAGCATAACCCCTATTCTTTGGATGAGACTTGTTCTTTTGTGGTGTGTGAAGAATTTTCGCGGTTAACATGGCTGCTGCCTAGAACAACGAGGCTGCGCACTGTGTATCATGTATCACACAGCAGAAGAAATAAATGACTCAGATTGTGTTGCAAAGTGCGCACACCCAACCAGAGGACATAGGCAGACTCTGCCTGTGTGTGTTCTCTGCGCATTCGCACCCACTTGAGCTGAAACCAGTTGATACCATGTTAATAAAACGCTAACCATGGAATTTTCAAACCTCAGACTGGACGTTCCACCCATTAGCTTCTAATCATCGATCACTACAAGCTATTCTACCTAATCCATCGAAAATGGTTCAGCATATACTTGAGTGCAGATATATCAAGCGTAGTGTCCTGGTGGCCTACCTCGCGAAATTATTTCCAGATAAGGGGATCGCAGAGCCACAGGTTGGTTTGGCCCTCACTGCCTTGTGATCACTTCATGGCAGTGCTCCAAGTGAGAGTATTCCACAACAATCACTGACTATGCAGGCGAGGAACGGAAAGTTTGAATTGGATATTCCTGTCAAACTGACCGAGGTGAGATTGAGACATCTGACGCACAGTATGCTCAAAAGGCGTTCAAGTGACATTGTGAATGCGCAGGCGCAAATCAAAGAGATCCAGAAGGAAAGCTATCCAGAACGAATAGTTGACCCTACCAGTGCCGTGATCATGTAATTTGACTCGGTTGATTGGCCAAGATGTGCAAGGGTGGTAGTGGCGGAGGCGGGATACAGCGGCACGGCATTTTTGTGGTAGTTATTTAAGTGCAAAGAAACGAAGCATTTCCTTGCTTGGGATTGATAACTGAATTCAAAAATCTATCACTTTCTCTTCATTATGGCATGCGATTCATCGTTTCGTGCTGGTAGGGAATCGTTTCCCTTGAACTTAACCGACAACCCTTATCGTTACAATGCACTGGAGTATAGCGACCGCCTTACCCAACACTCTACACGTCTTTTTACCACTAGCACCCCTTTCTTTATTCGAGTTCTCCATTCCGATGGCAGCGGTGAGTAATACAACTAACCTCGATAAACAAAGTATGTACCTGACGAATGCTGCTACAGCCTACACTCTAAATACGTTATCGAAACTTGAGGAATATCTATTGGTAGGTTGCATATGTTCCCTTACGGACATATCCGAGCACCACTGCACAAATTAACACCAAAAAGGAGTTCCAAAAGTTTTGCGGAACGCGGATTCTGTACAAGTTTACTATTCTCTTCGTCGCCTTCAAAGACTAATTTCTGTAGACTCATTCCGCAAACCTATTCTTGGGGCGAGTTTACGATATCAGGAGAAGCCTTGAAAAAGCTGTTCACAAGCCTCAATGTATTTGCCGAATTTCTAGATCTAGTTCATGCGTTTGGCTCGAAAACATCTGCGGTGGGGGAGACGTTTGCCAGCCGTCCCGTTTTTCGATCAGAAGGAACTTCAAAGTCGTTTTGTAAACATCTTCGAGGATTGCTAGAAAATTTATCCTGACACAAACTAACAGTGATATAGCTCTATGCTATCTTGCAAAGCATGTCGAGTCCAATCAAAAAGTCGAAAAGGGAATCGACGAGTATTCAGTACGACAGATGGCGATATATCACGGCTTCAATGCACTCAATGATGCGCATACATTTATAGTATTGAACCCATCGCTCACCTTCCAACACCATATGAAGCAGGCTAGAGACAGAGACCCACAGGCCATGAGGTGGCAGGATTTCCACCTCGCAGTGGTTTACTCCATGACATTCCGATGGCGGGAGTACGTGGATCAACTGGAAGCATCATTCGACAAGACCGTAAGTTTATCTTTCACCACGGTCAATACACGGCCATCTCACAATTTGACAGCAAAACAAGTCATTCACGGACTCCAGGAGATACGTTACAGCTGCCAATGGTGTTCCCCGGAGAACATTAACAAACCTGGAAATCGGCCCCAATCCACCAGCCATAGAGTCGGAGGACTGCTATATTTCATTCGATGACATTCAGAGTCTTCAAGTCTTCAAGGAAAAAGTCTTATTCCTTGACCACACTCTCCGTCTGAACTTGGGGATATTTGAGGTGCTTAAAGAGAGGCTCATTAAACTGCAACGGGTGATACCAGCAGAAACATCTATCATAAATGAATTCGAGATTTCCGATGATTTCTCAAGACATTTGGGGGAGACAATTGTGCAAGGCCAGAGGGTCGGCCACCTGTTAAAACGCATTGAAGGAACCTCAACATTGGTACTGGCCAGTGATTTATCCCTTTTGACGGCGACACGCAATGCCCAAGCTGATCACAAACAACAGTTCCGAACTATCCTAGACTTTCGTGGACTGGAAAACGCACGGCAGGACAGTGACATCATGGTGGAACTTTCAAAGAAAGCTCAGCGGGACGGAAGGGCTTTGAAGACTATTACCCTTTTGACCCTTGTTTACCTGCCCGCAACGTTCGTCGCGGTGTGTTATTCGGTTTTCTTTGTTCTTACTGGTAGAATGGCATGCTGATGAAATTATTTTCCAGACCCTGCTTTCCATGAACTATATCAAGGTCAAATCGGACAATGGCCACTTTGCTCTAGTGTTCGCAAACGAACTATGGATTTTTGGAGTGCTGACTGTGACCTTATTGACATTGACCATGGGATACCGAGTATACTGGGAATACATGGATACAGTAAAGGAAAGGAGACTCGAAGAGAAACAGCAGAGCGACCTTGCGTAGGATCGGCTCGAAGGGACCTATATTATATACAATAAATGCTTTGAAATTTATAGAAATAGCGATTAAATTTGCGTTAAAAAAATCTGCTCTGTAATTCACTCACGACCACTCCGCTGATGAGTCCACCAAAAACATAATTCATAGTTGTCGCACTCCGTATGGATAACCGACGCCTCTTGCTACGGCGTATCAACCTGTCACTTATGAATATGTGGATGTGTCTTGTAGTCAGGTCTTTTCAGCTTCTTCTCCAGTTGATTATAAACCTCCGAAAACTGAGCAAAACCTAGTGCAAGTCGTTGAATGTCAACCATATGACATAATATTAGTGTTAGTGACAAATCCTAGAATATGACTTACCACCGCTCAAATGCAACCTAACGAAAGCGTATGTCTTGTAATTCGGATTTTTGTCATCGATTTCTTGCTTTCGCAATTGTTCTTTACCCATAGGTATCCCTGGCAAGTTCCCATCCCCATCCCCCTCTGCAGCGATTTGGCAGCACTGTAGCAGCGCATCCTCTCGGCGGCGGATAGTAAAGATATTATTCCCAGAATCACGTTTCGGCTCGAGTGCATTTTTGCCGTCAAACACTACAACGCTCAAGGCATTAGCAAACATTCCTGAGCACATAGCATAAAATACCTACAAGGGACTGAAATAAATTTGGGATTATTCCCCCCGGGTTCAAAAATTATTAGACGGCTAATGAACTCTGGGAGTGCGTCTGCTCGTAGTGGGGTTGCTCGTGATACATTCCCGGATGTCGAACTCTTATTTTCAGTCCACAGTTGGACTATGCAATCTTTTAACTGCAGCTCAGTAGATTTATTTCTTCCGAAAGACTTCCTCTCTTTCTCCTTGAGCGTGACTGCGACCGGTGATTGCGAGCTTCAATATTCAGTAATGACTGTCTCTGCCGCAGATATCTTGCACCACAAACCTAAAACGTGTGTCGTGCTGTGTTAAGACACCTTGAAATTCGCACGCATCTAAAGTGGTCAGCTTCTAGCGTGTTGTAATGAGCTTGAACTAACCTGCTTTAACTGGGAAGTAAAAGGCATATCCGTTTGCTTTAAATTGTACAATATGTTCCCCCTGTGGGGGCTTCTTAAAAATGTAGACTGGAATGAGCGCCTCAGCCTCAGGAGGGACGACTATATGATATTAGCATCCGACAATTAAGACAGCTTGCACACTCGCCAATTATTTTCAGCTTTTCGCCTTTGTTATCATCGCAGCCCGTTATGATTAGTCGCTTGTCAACCTTAACAACTTGGACTGGGCCTCGAAGTAGCTTCATGTCCGCATCAGTGGCATCGCCCCAGCAAAGCTCATTCCAACGCCCAATTTCTCCATTCTTAGATAGTAACTCGTCGCCGGTATTTAGTGCGATTAGCTGTGAAGTTGGTTGGATTCGTTGTTCAGTACTGTGGCGACAGCTGGTTGCAGCTCCAAACGACGGTGAGCACGTTGAGTGCGCGCTGCTTGTTCTGATTGTTCTAATTGATCTTGCGCTCTCGGAGGTGATATTCGGGCCTGTTGCTGGGTGTTCGGTTGTAAAACTTTGCTGGCAACTGTGTCGGGCTGTGGGGCTAAAAGGAATACTTTGCGGGCTTATGGGTCCTTGCTCCGTAGTAGTCTCTAGAGGTCGTTGGCTTTGGATACGTTGCGCGTTAAAATAATTATCGCCGTTAATATCTTGAATTCCAAGCCCCATAGGGTTAGTTCCCACGTTCACGTTCACATGGTCACTCAGGTTGGACGAGGTATTAGGTGTTCTGATGTATTCGGAGTCCTGTCTGGGGGACATTTGTCCGTGGTTGTTATCCCTATATGGGCACTTAGCAATGTCTTCTCCCACTTTGGAACAGGTGAATATACGTCATTTCATCTGTCCGATGACCATGACTCGAAGTATTTTGTCTAGCGCCGACGGCTGACGCAGCTGGGGACACCACTAGGCTAGAGTCACCTTTTCCGGAATCTATTGCGAGCCTGGCCTTTTGAATAACAACCTGTAGCTTTCCGCAAGCTTTCTCGGTATTGAGACGATCTTTAGGCCCAATCATTAGCATGGCCTTGACTATACCCAAAACAGCCGTGAAAAAAACATCTGTCAGATCGTAGTCAATGTCTTTTAGCAGCTGCACAACATCAGGGTGAAACTCTCGCTTCCCTTCTTTCGTCTGCTGATAGTAGTAGTCAGTATACACCCCATTTCCCCGCGCCTCGTAAAGCTTTTTGGTCCCATCTGAGCCACAGGCCGCATACACAAGGATCTCGAGGAGGACACAACCCATAGCCCAGTCATCATATCCTTGGTTCATTACAGCCGCATCGGAGTTCTCCGGTGGACGATACGCTTGCTCACCAGGTGTTTGTGGAACGTCGCGTGTCACAGAGTCGGAACTTCTCTTCTGCCCGATGTGCGCCTGACCAAAGTCATTTATAACCAGCGTCCCATCCCTAAACACTAAAATATTTGCCGCTGGTTCACACAAGAGCATCCATCAGTCAATATACAATAAACTGCCAAGAGATCAGGGTATACGTTTCAAGTCCGAGTGATATCCTCTCCACCTGTGATCGTGTTGTGGCCTTTGGAATGCGTGAAGCGCCTTCATTATACCTACAGCTTGGTCCCAGAGGGTATTTTGGCATATTGGGCGGGCTGGAATATATTTGTGATGCTTCCAGACTTTTCCTGACCGCATTTCATTTCGCAACAGTTCTTCCAAGTTTCCATCTGCAAGTTGGAAAATAAAGTGCATTTTGTCGCCGCGGCGAAGGAGTTTCAGCACTTGAATGATGTGTTTTTCGTCCCTGAGCGTATTATTAATTTCGATGAGAGTCTTTGCTTCGTTGCCGAGAGTGTTTGTGAGCGTTGGGGTAAGAAACACTTCTTTCATAGCGAATTTCGCCTGCGGCTATCCCTTATGCATGTTAACATCTCGACATCATCTCTAGCGGGAGCAGGAGAACCCACCAAGTCTTTAAACTCATCCCACTCGAGGTATCCTGGATAGAATTGGAAAGAATAAACATTTCCGTAACCGCCGCTGCCAATTTTCGTAGTGTTGATGAAAGGGAAAACATCCTGAGGGTCCAACCGCTCGTACCTATTCGTTTTAAATGTAGGTGGCGAAAACTGAAGCCGCTCTATCAAAAACAAATTTAAAAACCCCCTGACTTCGCCTTCAGTTCGTTTCGTCCCGATGTTGGGTAAGTAATTCTTTAAAGCCTCGCGATCCAGATCGGCTGTCAGAATCGTGTCAACGTGTTCGCTTCTGTGCTGTAGAAACCCCCCAATCAGCGCCGGGTGGTCTATAACCACCAACAGTGCAAGCAACCCCCGAGCATTGTCCCTTATTATATCTCGACAATAATCAGTTCTGTCCATGCTGCAACCCTCTGGAAGAAAGGTGGCATGGTCACTGCAATCATTGCAAGGACACCCCAGAACGTATCGGATCGTATTTTCGCACAAGACTTCTTGAATTACATCTTCCGGAAAGAAGTTAGGCTCATAGCCGGAATCCGATCGGGCGTGACCTGCTTCTTTTAATTTCCTAGATCGAACGCCTTCGAGTTTCTGTTTGACTTGTTTAGAATGGCATTCGGTCGGATTATTCGAGTTCGTGGTTCCCGCCGATGGCCTGCGAGCTTCTGATACCGACATCGTAAATGTGTATACGAAGGTAAAGGGCTCGAATGTTCGCTTTTGCAATTTGGTTGACTATCGTGCAGAAAAGTAGCCTCCGATAACGGAGAGGCTGGTACCCGGCCTGCGACGTAGAGCGTATCCACTACGCAATCTTCAGAGAACTGTCATTGGAACGAACTAAACCAGGCTGCTACCTTTAGTTTAGATTTGTTGTTAACTCAGTTTTGGTGATGGAAACGTAAAAGGTCAGGCTAACTGAAGTGCCGCCGTGGATCGTCTCTAGCTAGCCCCTCGCAGGGCTGGGAACTACTTAAGTACTCTACGCATTAGCAAGACTAAAATACGCAGCTCAAAGTGATACTACGCCAGATTGGGATGAAATATTATCACGTGTGACCAGGGTTGTGGTTCGTACGGTTTGGTGGTTCTTTCGATCGATGGGATGCGATGTAGACAATGTGGCGAACGAAGTATGTAGCTACGAACAAAAGATTTTTCAATCCAAGACAAGAAATGCAAACCTAAAGTTAGGGTACGATGAAATCTCGCAAAAGGATGTGCATGAAATGTACGTGTGCGCATGCGAGACTTTTCTGCTCCTACCCCTCACAAGGCTGAAGCGGCGTTGCGCCGCTGCATCTTGTCGACAATCGTACAAATAAGTGTTCTCAAACACGGCAAGAGTCACGACTACTCCTAGCAATCGTCGGAGAAAGAACGTGCAACAACCTCCCGAGTGGAGTCAAAGTCAGGAATATCCGATTTGTGGATAGAGGTGCCACGGTATCATTGCCCACAAACCTCCAGCAAAATCACTTTGCACCTTTTGAATCAAACGTCAGATTAACAAAGCAGCTGGAGCTGCATTGTCGTGAAGATGGGGCGAAACACAAGTTTTCTGTCACGGGCGGCAGCTCGAACAGTAAGGGCAAATGGAACCCCGGAATAATGATGGGCAATCCCATGCAGAGATTCGAACCCCCCGAAACATCGTCAAAGAGAAGCTGCGCTTATTGGACGTCACGCGGGGTGAGTAGCGGAGTGCGGGAAGGAAGTGGCAAATCTGTGGGGGACAAACATATGACATAATATTAATGTCAGAGACAAATCCTTACCTTCGCTCAAATGCAACCTAATGGAGGCGCAGAAAGACAGGAAGCGCTACACAACCATGCGTGACACCAAGACTTCGGTGTTCAGGTAGCCTTGGGCGCTATCCTATTGTTTCCAATTCGTCCAGTTTTTGCTTTCACATACACACTTGGTTCAGCACCGAATAATCAGCTGCGAATGCTATCGAAGAAACGGAATTCCCCAATACAACCCCAACACTCGCGATCCCACGCCACATAACGGCCGCAAGTGCAGATCTTAATCGCTCTCTCCCGCCCTGCGCCGTCTGTGCTAATTTTGGAATAGAGGGCTTCCAAATATGAGTACCCCAAAATTTTGACTGTATCCCAGAGCTCGAATCGAGAAGAAGGGCTACTCCCAGATCACATCCAAAATCCCGGGTCTTATTTTTGTTGTGGCTGACGGTTGGAGTTAGTCCCAGCTTCGCAGGGTCCCTGGAAGTATGTACTCCTCCGACCGCCCGGCCCGCCGTCGCGGTGACTCCCATATGCATCGCCCGACGGAACGGTAGCGAGCTGTCTCACGTGTGTGAGCCGACCCAAGCCTACGGTTTAGTCTTGCTGACTATCGGGTGCGACAAAATTAAGTTCTCGGATAAAGGAAAGATCGGTGAATGTTGTGGTTACCAGTGCGCCATAAGCTACCAATGGCGTCTTACCTGCCATTTATCGCCATCAGGCAGCATAGGATGGAGGATCGCATCATCGTCAAACGATTAAACTGAGCGCCTACATAATGCGCTACACCTCCCCTACAATGGAACCCCTCCATCCGCCATTACTATCTCAGATAGCGAATTCCAACTCTTTTTTTAACTACTGAGCATGGAATCGTTTGCAACGAGTCCCTGAGTTTGAAGCAAGCATCTATATTCATATGTGTTTGATGAGCCCTGGATGCGGGGTCGTATTCGGTACCGAGGTTACAGATGCTCGTGGATTGTCCGTGAGGTGATGAACTAACGAAGATCTGGCGACCTGTCTATACCTACCCCGCTGCGAACAGTGACATTGAACTCTAAACTATGCAGCACATGATATAAGATACCATACTGGCTCTAGGCCTCTCCGTTGGCGTGCATTCACTAGCAAATATGCGCTAGTTTTCTGGCATGTAGATACGAGTAGCGTACGCTGGAGCTTGAAACTTCTCAATGCGGGATCAAACGTCCCTGTTATCTGGGTTCGTCTTCGTGCAGGGCATCGTGCAGGATGGATTTCTGCACTTCGATCTCTTTTGATCCTTCGTGCATTTGAAGCGGATACTCACCGCTAGCACCCACGAGCTACCACCCACGAGCTACCACCCACGAGCTACCACCCACGAGCTACAAAATCATGGGTTCGCCCTGTTTATGCGGTAGGATCCACTCATTCAGTGCACTTTTTACAGGTATCATTGTTGACACTACCAAACTCATGGATAGGTACACACCCACACCGCCGATTTCTAGTGAGTTGGCTTTTGCTCTAACAGAGTTGCGCAGCCAGATGTCAGATCCATTATCATCGTCGTTGTCCACTGATGTCGATTCCACGGTACGCCCTCGGCTTTATTAACATGCCCCGCCGAACCCCACCCATTTAACACCCCGCAACTACCAGATGATAGCAGATGATTCCTGCGACGGCTACGAAACCGGCGAATATGATGGCAGTGAAGTCTTAAGCTTGACAATGTCCATTAATGAATATGTCTATGAAAACGGTGAGCGCCTACCTACATCAGTTTCGGGAGTGCCATGGGAAGGCTGATTAACCCAAGGCCGCCGCTACCACGCCTATTTTGGGGTGGACAAAAACCTGATGCCCATAGACGAAGTATGGTCACTCCAACTTGACACTCATGATGGTTCACTGATGGAAACAGATGGAACAAGACCGGCTGGATATGTACCACGAAATCTTACACCTTCTAATGAAAGGAAGACTCCACATAGCACCGTTGGATGACCCAAAACGTATACTCGATATCGGCACAGGGACGGGTATCTGGGCGATCGAAATGGCAGATCTACACCCGACATGCCGAGTGATTGGGACGGATCTTAGGTATCTTCCTACCGTCCGATACTAGATCCCATTGCGCAATGTTGACCCCAGTCCATAGTCCCATTCAACCAACCTGGCTTCCACCAAACTGCCACTTTGAAGTAGATGACGCAGAGAAAGAATGGACTTTTCCACCCAACCACTTCGATTTCATACATGTTAGGAATGTTGCACAGGGTATTCGGAACTGGGATAAATTGATGGAACAGGTATACAGGTTTGTGCAACTCCCCCTTAGGACACTTGAGGTGTGTAGTTAACCCCCCTCTATTGCAGCCGTACGGTACCTGGTGGCTACGCCGAGCTCTCGGAAGTCGGCTACGAACTCTTCAGCGATGATAACACGCTACGCCCCGATAATCCATTCAAACGCCACTTCGATCTAGCCGCGCTAGCCATGGTACAAATTGGGCGCCCGCCACCCACAGGCGAGCTGTTACGGCAGCGTCTCGAGAAAGCAGGCTTCGTCAACGTGGTGGTAAAAAATATCAAGGAACCACTGGGACCATGGCCGAAGGACAAGAGACTGAAGACAATCGGGGCAATGTGTCTTCTTAACGGGGAAACGGGGATAGAGGCGTTTGGGTTAGCACCGCTTACCCGCGTCTTGGGGATGGGTAAGGAGGAGGTTATTGCGATATGTAGAGACGCGCTGGCAGCTATGAAGATGAAGGGTACCCACATTTATAATTACTTGTAAGTTCTCTGCCACACCTAGGTCTCTGAGTCTAAGCATATACTAGCCATGTTGTGTATGGACAGAAACCTCTGTAAGAGGGTATGTAGAAAGTTTGGATTCAATTAGTGTGCAGTGTGCAGCCCACTTTGTTGGATGGGCCATATAGTTGGTGGGGACTCCGAGGAGATAGAGAGCGCGGGGATGTTTGAGTGTTCACCAAATTGGTGTTTGATTTTTATGCCACTTGGTCGCCGGTTATCTGTATTAGTTGTAAGTGCCGTATGCAGCTGGTTCGCTCGTAGCCTTGGCACTCAGCTATTTGAACACGGCAGATTGAACGTACCTGGTATGTAATAGTATCGACCTGTGGGGCTGAAAATTCCGCCAAAACACCCGTCATGTAATCGATCTAGTGGGGGTTCTGGGACGATGATGTAGACATAGCTTGAGATCAGACTTTATCTACAACTCTGTATCCCGTTCAGTGACTTCATCTTACCAGATATGACCCCATGCCTCTACCCTGTGGATACTGTTTGGTTTGACGGTGAAGTGTGGATAGAGATTGAAATTCGGACTTTATGCACTGGGTGCTCCCGCAATGGAACAAGAGAACAAGAGTCAAGGACGGTGAGGAAGGGTTAGGTATTAGTCTCGACCCTTTTGCAATTGCCTTCCTTGTTCGTTTTAGCCGCCCGGTAGATCGTAGACACTCAGTCACACAACTTCACCACATGTCACCCACGATCATACCCGAGTATGAAGAAAATCAAAACATGATCTCCCCGTTGGGACCCTTATAAGCGTGCTGCCCAGGACTTGAACCGGTACCATACCTGGACTGAGCATTTTCCGGGATGTCAGCCACTAATAAAGACGGGAGGCACGGCGACGAGGGGAAGGAAGAGGAAAGCGAAGGACCTCGAGGTGAGCACTGCAAAGGCCGGTGCGGCTGTGTAAGAGCATGTGTGGTGGTGGAAGCAACATCCGGCCGAGTAACCAAAGCAACAAGAGGAGACGCAGGGGTTAGTGAAGACGCTATTGCTGAAGACTGTATGATCAAGCGAAGATTTGTTCTGCTACCACGAGTGTTACCCATCTTTCTGTTTCTGCATCTTTTCATTCATGAACTGGCACCGCATTGTGAATTTGCTCTTGCACGATCCAATAGGTCTTTTCATTCTCGGATTTATTCTGCAACCGCGATAGCGCCACTTTCTTTTATTTCATTGTTTTGCTTTTGATAATGTAATGTGGTACACTTTGAATTCCTAAATTATTTTCAACGCTTAAAGTTGACTAGCTATGCCGAGGCGGCCGCTTAAACTTCAGGGTTTACAGAGTTTGCTAACCATGCTTCTCATGCAAACGGAAGTCACGATCTAATCTCACTGTGCTCCCTTTCTGTGCTACCGGCTTTTTCGGAACCCAAGGGCATTATGTGGCTCTTGACTCCTGTATCAGCAACCCCTACTAGCCGTATAATACTCACCTTTTGCCCCCGTGTGTATCAAAATATCGACATTGCATGCCCGATCTTTCTTTTCTCTGCTTTCGGGTGATGATCAGTTCGAACTTCGGTTCTTTACCTTGTCCTATGTAAGAACCGGAGTTGACTGACTTCCCTCTGTTGATAATTGAAGGTATGATTGGTATTCAATTCGATCTGCAGCTCCGAGTTCAAGCTGAGGGTAGGTCAGTCATGTACACCCAAATTTCAATGTTTGGTATGCCGTGTTTCTTGCTTAGAGAGAGCCCTAAAAATTCCTTCTTAATCTCACCAGAGTCCTTTTTTCTATTATGATTAGGTGGTTGTCTTGTGGATGGCGGGGGTGATAGAATCCCAGAGCTGGGTTAGTGGTTTGCACTCCCATGAACTACCAAGTAGGATGGTTCAAATTGTTCAATAAACAAGAGTCAACTGCTTAGATTAGTTATGAAAAGTAAAAATAGTTATGTTAGTGTCATTGCAAGAAATAATATGAAGCTATAAAGCCATGAAGCCGTCCCCAAACAAGTTCGTAAGAACTACACGTTTCCGGCAGTATGTTTACCGTACAAACCCTGGGTCCTCCTTCCTCCTAAGCTCAACAACCCTCCAGCTCCCCCCCTTCATAGCCCGATGGTATCCGGCCTTCCCACTTCTCACCACCGCCTCCTTCAATTCCGAACACAATCTCACCCCCCCATCCTTAACCCACTCCTTCACACCCTCCTCAAAGCCCACCCGTCCAAAAAACTTCGTCCACGTCTTAACCTCATAAATCTCCCTAATCCCCTTCACCATCTCTCCCGCCACCCCTGACCCAGGCTCGGGAAACCCAAAGAACTTCTCCAACATCCCCGGATCACGGAGATGAGGAACGATAAACGCATCCCAAAATAGCGTCTGGAACATTACAAGCCGCAACGAGGTTTTGCAGGCGGCGAATGTGCGGGTGATGCGGTACACGGAAGAGGGGGAGGACTCGAGGGCTTCTAGTTCTGGGTGTGCACGCAGGAGCCAGAGAACGTTGCGGGTGAGGAATTCGCGGAGGAATGGTGCGAGGAGGTCGTTTGGCCAGGAGATTGTGTCTTCGAATCCCGTTGAGCTGCCGGCAACAGCGGCACAGCATACCAGTAGCTCCCCTAGATCCGGGGAAACTGCTTTGATGCGCATGTCGGGAGAGTCGCGGAAGCGACGGAGACGCGAGAGTTCGCGGTTGCGAAGATCTGGGTGCGCGCGGAGGATACTAATCAGGAGGTGGTAGAGCTGAAGATATCCGATGCAGACTTTTTCGGAGGAGAAGAGGAGGCTTTTTTCGACACTGGGCGCGGCGGTGGAGAGGGCAGCTTCCGTGGTGTTCATTAGTTGCACCGCGAGTGAGTTGCAGAGTTTGTAGAGGACACGGAGGCATTGCGCTTGTTCCTCTAGCTTTGTGAGGGGCACCTGGACGACGGCTATACGCCCTTTGGGTGGCCGGGCTGTGTCCTTTGAGAGTTTTTGAAGACACGGCCAGAGGATACCGCGACGAATCACGCGCTCAAAATGTGCGGCGCCGAACGCAAGGGGGATGAAGTGTGTGATTGGCGACTTGTCGACAGCGTGTCGGACCTCGGAGGAAGTGAATGCGTCGGTGGAGATCCAGTCAAAGGCGCTGGTGATGAAGCCGGCGGACGGGTCATAGTTGACGCCGATGCCGAGTATCGTATTGCGGTCGGTGATGGGGGTCCGAAGGAAGAAGCAGGTGAGTTCGCGGTAGAGGTGGAGTTTATAGTGCACGACAATGGTAGAAAAGCGTGGATAGGCAAGTGAGAGGAGGTTCATGGTTTCTGTCTGCAAGTGATCGGAGAGTGCGAGGAGGAGCTCAGGCGAGAGTTTGTCGAGAGGGTTGCCACGTGAGGAAGGTGTAGCGGTGAGGGAAGGTGGGGATTGCGGTTCCGCTACTTGGCCTGCTAGCGGGGTGGTGGTTGGAGTCTCCGGGGCACTGGGTGGGAATGTATACGGCCGATCCTTGGGGGTAGTATAGTTCTCCGGGATCTCCGCTGAACGTCCTTCCTTCATGTTGTATTCACACTTCGGGCATTGGAATTGAAGTAGACTAGGCAGTGTTTGTTCGAACCTAGAAGTCATTAATGGACAATCCCGATATAGATTTGACGCTGTATACCTTTTGATCATCCACACCTCCTTCACCACCGTGCCTTTTCCTTCCTTTCCCGCGGGCCACCATACTGCTGTCTTGCATCCTCTTCGCTCACGCTGAAGCATTACCGCCAGTGGTTTTCCACCCCTACCTTCAGTCTGTGCAACTTCGGTTTCCCACTTTGCCTTCAATACCGCTTGCTGCTTGAGGTTCACGTCGTCATAATTGTACCGGTTATAAATTTCGTCTATATCCATACCCCGAACCTCGCGGTACATCTCCACCGGCTCTCCGCGGTTTCCGAGAAGCACATGGATACCGCCGCTGTCCTGCTCCACCGTCTCGGAAGAAAAGAACGACAAAAACTGCAGCAACAGTCCGCGTAATGTGAAAGCCGGCGTATATCCCTGCAACATGCAATCAGTCCGACTATATACAGCATACTCATGGTGCAAACATACCCCGGACTCTGCTGAAACCCGCAACAGATCGCAGCAGATGTAGCTACCGAAGACATTTGGATGGTCCAGATGAGTGGAACTCCGGATTTTCGGTGGCTGGTGTGGCCAGCTTCCAGGTAGCGTGACCTCGAAATGCAGACGAAGCCCGGCGAACGGCCCGTTGCGCGGCTCCAGGTGAAGGCAAAAATCGCGGAGATTTGCATCGTGGTGATGGATGGTAATGCCGGGGTAGGGGTGGTCAGAGAGCTCGGAGAGATCCTTGTGAAGGCGGGAGAGGAGAGAGGAGTAGTCTCGACGCAATTCCTGCAGAGATGCCCGCAGCTCGACGAGACTGGGTGTGGTGGTTGATGCCATGATGGTGGTTGGGTGGATGTAGGGATCTAGGAGGAAAGCAGAGGTATATAGAGATAGTTAAGAAGGGCTCGTATTTTCGTTTGTCTTTCCGCTCAGCTCAGTCCCAACAAATGCAAATACAGTTGGGAGGCACGGAAACAGCTAATGGATAGCTTTAGGGCTGTTGCTCGTGAGCATGCCAAGCACCGATTGTGCATACTGCAGGGAGCCTGATGGATTAGATTAGATAAAGAGGCTAATCCCTCCATCTATCTAATCAAACGTCTAGCTCTTATCAATCTCCTCTCCAGATCATCTTCTTCCAGATGCAACACCATCCGTGGATTGCTATTGAGGTCAAATCACACTTCTTCAGGCTTTGCTGACGGCATATGGTGACAATCAGGTTTTGTTCGAAACTCTATGAAACATAAACTCTTAAATCATACAAACTGCACTTCTTCCCTTGAGGAGAATACACATGTGAACCTTTAACACGTTGCTAAGTATCTGCCATAGAAAAGCTCTTGAGGTGTCCGGGATGACGATCTTCTCGTGCACAGGGCGACAAAACAAAAGTCGAACCTGTGTCATGACGTTTGTAGCACCAATTGGTTTTTGAACCTGTTACCTCGCGTTTCGAAGTTTTGAACCCTTGTGTTTACAGCACCTGATGTTTATTACACCATGCTGCTCCCAGTTCTTAACATAGATGATAGCGAGGTGGCTAAGTAGAAGACAGGTAAATGAGATCCCACCTTAAAACTTTAAACGCCACACTGGTGAGACAAATCTCTCATCTACCTCGGTTACACCAAGCTCAGTGGTACAAATGACATCCTAGACCACTACCGTAGCCAGACCTCTCACCGCGAATCCTCTGAGCTGGTTGGTTTACTATCCCCCGAACTGCTAATAGGTCTACAATAAAACCAAAGATTCCAAAGGTTACATCGATTAGTTAATTAAACGTCATCATTAAATAATTATCTCCTTTCCGCCAACCGACTACCAACCATAATCCTTTTATTGTACTTTGTTTGTTTGTTTTATTCATACTGTATGCACTCTAATTAGAGTATGACAGAGCCCCATATCCCCTCCGCCTCCGGGCAAGCCGATTAAATGGCGGAGTTCCCCACCCGCTACCCTTTGTCCCCTTCTTTTATTGTACTTAGCGGCTTGTAGACCATTGGAGCACTTTTCACCAGTGTGAGGGGTACCTTCTGACACTAAATATGTACTCGGGATTATTGAGCAGTTCTATTTGCAGTGGTTATTATGTACTACATTTGTTAAAGAAGTACATAATACTGCCTAGTTATAAAAATCAATATATATCCCGGCATGTTTCACAACGGCTTCGTCCATAAACAGTAATATCAAGAATCTCCTGGAACACCGGTTTCAGCGCTTTCTGGCGAACTTGTCCACCCAGAACCAGAACCGGGGACACTCTAAAGCCACTAATCCACAGCAGTACATATTTAGCTTCCGGCAGTGTTGAAAAATGGGATCCGGTAGCTAGCGAGTATCAGATAAAGTAAGGCCTATGGTTCCGTTTATGGGTATTTATCAGCTAAGAGCGGTTATGCGAGTCCAGGTGCGGCCTCTGGATTCAGGCACGTTAGATACAAAAATCGTCTTTAGCCTGATCATCGTCATCATTATATCAAAAACCCGGGAGAGGGTATCACTATATCCATCCCTACCAGAGATACAAACAACCCGTTCACGCCCTCCTCTTAATATCTTTACAACTCTTCCCATTTACATCCTCGCAAACATAGCACACGCAGGCTGATCAACCTCTAACGTCCCATCCGGCAAAGCATTAACCCTCCCCGTCCCCTTATCTCTTCTAAAAACCTTAAGTCCACCTCCATTCTGTCCCTCGGCAATAAACCACGTCCCCGTTGGATCGAGTGCAATATGCCTCGGTGTCTTCACCTTACTCGAGAAGTACTCCAACAATTCCAACTTCCCATCTTTGCCACGCTTATACGCTGCAATACTGTGTCCATCGGAAAATACGTTATCCCCCCGGTTAGAGACGTAGATAAACCGTCCATCTGGTGATATGACAAGTTCGGCTGCCCCAGCGGCGGTGGCGGAAGCAGGGAGTGTGGAGAGCCGCTGTAAAGGTGAGAGGAGGATGTGGTCGCCCTGGTAGGAAACGGAGAAGACGCTGATGGTGTTCGAGAGCTCACCGACGAGGTAGTAGAACTCCGCTTTGCCCTTCGCGGGGAAGAATGCGCCGTGCCGCGGGCCAGTGCCGGGGGGAACAGTGATGGTGGGGAGCTCGGCGCCGGCGTAGGAAAAGACGCGAAGCTTATCTGCGCCCAGGTCGGGCACGACGACGAATTTCCCGGTAGAATCGAAGAGTGCTTGGTGTGGGTGTGGCGTGTCCTGGCGGTCTGGTACTGCGCCGGGGGATGAAAGGGTATAGGTCCAATCACGTACCCAGGTCAGCTTTCCCGCTGGGGTGGATTTGTACAGTGATACGCCGCTGCCGTCGTAGTTTGCTGTGAAGATTGTTGTGCCATCTTGGGAGATGCCGAGGGAGACTGGACCTACAAGGCCGGTGGCGGTGGAGATCTTGACGAGGGTGCCGTTGGAGCAGATGGAATAGGAGGTTACGCCGCCTTTTTTGGAGTCGGTGGGGATGTTCTCTTCGATTGAGTAGAGGATGTTGGCGGTTGGGGAGAGGCCTTGCCAACTTGATGCTGGGGCATCGACTGAGGAGAGAAGTTTCAGTGCGCCTGTGTATTCGTTGAGATCGACGCTAGCGATTGTGCCGCTGTAGGTTCCTACGAAGAATACCGCTGCGACTGCTGGAGAGGTCATGAGGGCAAGGGACGGGAGGAGGCTGGAGAAGTGCATTGTGGATAGCGGCTGGAATTCATCGCTGTGGGTATAGACGTATTTAAATTGAACTGCAGGACGTCGGAGATTCAGCCTAAAGCTGAAGAACTTTCGGTGCAGGGGACGGGATCAAGGCACCGGCATTCGGAAATAAAAATAGAGTTTCAGCCCGAGATTAACGCTGATCCTTACCCATAGCCGGGTAGAATTCCGGGCTTTGTCACGCTGATCGGTAAAGGCGTTTCGAAAGTTTCCCGTGGAATTTCATTTCGCCCTGCGTGTAGTGATGAGTGCTATACTCACGTTGTAATGTGTGAAATGTGGTGGTTCGTCATTGGTGAACTGGAATGGCTCAGGGCTTAGGGTTTGCGGTTACATCAAAACTGTCACAACTCAGCACTCGTCTCAGGGACGCCAAACGAGAGATTCAAATGTCATCCATTACCACTGAGCAAAAAAGGTTTAGTTTGGGAGTGAAGGAGAGACGATGCAGCTCCTTGGGTTCGCGGCATCATCCCAGGTTCGCCGTTCTTCTCATTCTTCGCTAGTACTGACCCATCGATTCGACAACGTCACGATTGCTTCTCCGACTCGCACTCGACACCGTGACGTCACAACATTTCACGTCACCATCACGACTTTTCAGTGTATATAACACCCCCGCATCCCACCTCTCTCCCCAACACACTCATGCTCTCACCCACCCTCCGCCGCACCACAGCCGTTTTCACCGCAAGCACTCGCACATTCACAATGACTTCCCGCAACCTCAAAGGCGAAGACAACCCGATCCACCGCGCCGCCGACGAACTCGGAAATAAGAAATCTACCACCCCCAAGAACCCCAGTATCTTATCGTCAGGAGGGGCAATCGGAAAACAGTTCAATCGTTGTACCCATAAGAGAGGATAGGGGATGATGCTGACGAGAGAATAGCCGATGGAGCACTGGGATCGATTCCCCAGACTGTGGGAGGTCCGTTTGATAAAGATGGGATAATTGGAAGTCAGTTTGATGCTAGTAAGGGAGGGATTGCGGGGACTGTGGAGAGAATGGTGGATGGGCCGAGTCAGGCACAGAAGGGGACGAAGTTGCCGGATGGCTCGATTAAGAAGTAGGGTAGATATTAAGGAAAATATAATAAATTTACAGCTTCGCATGTCTGCCGAATGAAAAATCATCTGAAGTAACACCTTTCGTGCTTGTCTGTAGTTTATGGTGGGTTCTTTGATTGCAAAATGAAACTTTCACTTGACTGGAAACCATTGGTGTGGGGTTTCTGAGGAGCCGCGCGGTTTCAGAGTGATTGATTAGGGGTCGCGTCGTCGTGACCGCAGCAACCTTATCTTGACGATACTGTGATCTTAGTTCCCGCCCCGCTCTTCATCCTCGATCTCGCCTCACCTCGATACGAACTTAACCGCAATATCCTCCTCCATCTTCAACGCCAACTCCACAAGACCCCCTCCATTGTCCTCCTCGCCCTTCTATCCTGCGTCTCTCCATCCTTCTTCGTAATCCTCACCCTACACATCCTAAAAACCCTTGTCAAAATCGCCACAAACTCAACCTGTACAAACTTTTGCCAATACACGCTCAGAATCCATCCAAAAAAAGCAAATAGCTTCCCCTTTCAGTTGTGTATCCCGGGAGACTCCAGTCCTAGCCCAGAGAGACCCTTCATCCCTTTATTTAGCGCGAGAAAGCTAGTTAGAGGCGTTATAAGTGTCCCACAGGTAAAGACCAAAGAACTTGACGTCAGTCCCAAGTAAGAAAGGTTGTAGTGCAGCCCAATAGCGCTGAGGATGATGTAAGATTTTGCGGGAGGAAGTGGGTACGGCCGGAGTAAGGGATTGATTGTGCGGAGGAGCTTGTCCATTTTGGGACTGAGAGGACGGGGAGATAGAGACAGAGTGTTTCAAGCTGCTCGGAATGAGCCGGATTATCTTTGCCACCATGACACAAAGCGACGCCATAAGTTTCGGAAACAGCTCATAGCTCCAAAGCTCGGGATCGTCTGGTTGATCCTTTGGCACCTCATCGAACTGTACAAAAAGCCAGTCTTGCACTCCTGGGTGCAATACATGACTGATCAACGCATAATCCAGTATAACCCCGTCGCTCGGCTAAGCTCCGGATATAGTCCCCTAAGTTCCAATAGGCGGCAAATTAGTGCATAAATACCACCTTCATCCACCTCATGCATACAGCCCAGGCGCCTTATTAGGGGCGCACGCCCAGCGCCCATACCTAACAAGCTGCTAGCGGGGCACCTTGCAAATCCCGGAATTTTTTTCAAAACTGCAAATTGCTCAACAACCACACAGTGGAGAGAATATCAGAGACAGCAGAATAATAGATAGCTCCAAGGCATATATGTCAATCTAAAAATCAAGTCAAACAGTCCAATTTTGAGTAAGATGAAAATGTGAGTGAGAGCCCATGAAGCTGGCGGATTTTTGCCCACCTTCTAACCCTCTGTTTCATCACCATATGTAAATGGAATTCACTGGTAATACTATCAGAGCATATACAGTATGCTAGCTGTCAGTTAATATCAGTCTTGGTAGATTTGGGCTGGTGGTTGTTGAGATAGGTACTATTTCTGAGTTGCTGAAGTGGGAGACCCTCTATAGTATTATAACTTAGGTAATTTTTGCCCAAGTGACATTTCATTGTCCCTAGAAACTGCCAAGAAGCATCCAAGTAGTCTTGTAGCATGCTAAAGAGACTCAGGCAGCAAGGGCAATAAATTGTAACCACAAGTGGTGGAGAAATCATATGGAGTAGCCCTCCTTTTTCTCCTTAGCAGTCAACCCATGACTCCACCAATCCTTGGTCAAATTCGAAGCTCTTTAGCACAAAGTAGCTACACCATATACAGATGGGTTTTGCATTATTGTTGGCCTGGTACTGATACTGGTTGTAAACTGGTTGGTCTCTATATTTGAGTCATAAGCTATCACTTATCAGAGATGTACCTTACATGTTGCATAAATAGATCTCAGCTCTCATACGTGCTGACTGAGATGGCTCTGATACGGGCTGACGGAGCTCAGCCGTCTCTACATTTAGATGAGTACGTACGTGTTTGTACCATATATATATGGTCTTGTGGCCCTCTTAGAAAATACAAGGCTTCTAGCAATCAGTATTTCAACATTACAGTCAGGTAGAAAAGATTTACCTGATGGTATATGACATGTATCTAAGCATCAGGTAGAAATAGTTTACCTGATGCAAAATACCAGCAATACTAAGCAGTGCTTAGCAGCATCAACAGTACTAAGTATTGTCTAGGCCACTGCACTCCTTGAATATTAGAGGAAACTAAAAGAGGAGACAAGCAAGTGAAAGAGCATCTTGTTAACTACATTTCATATATAAACAATATCTTGGTTAAAGTAAAACTCATGGAGTTAATTGAGCCCAAAGTTGGATAGATATGGGAGCGGGGAGCTGAGGTTGGGAGTGTGGCTACGAGGTGCCCCGCTAGCGGCTTGTTAGGTGTGGGCGCTGGACGCGCCCACGCCCCTAATAAGGCGCCTGGGCCGTATGCATGAGGTGATTTCAACCCATATATATCCAAAATCTCTACATAAGTTCAACCCCAGCGCCATGAATCGGCATAATGTGTGCTCACCGTGCTTATGTGCCGGCTTTGGGAACCCCTTGCCAATCACTGACAATCCTGCTCACCACCTCCCATCCGCCACGTTGAGGACAATATTCTTGGGCGAAACAGTGAAGTAATATCATCCATGTGTCCGGAACCGCGATCCACGTAACCAGAATCATGTCATGGACCCGATGTCCTTGATGTAATCCTCCATAGACGAGGGGAGGATATAGATTACGGCCCAGGCGAGACGGGGATTTAGGGCCAGTTTATGTATAAGATGTTTTGGTAGTAGAAGGATACGATGACGACTTGAAGACCGGAGGAGTTTGCAGAAAGGTATTTGGTGAGGAGAGATATGGCGCACTAAAGGGTGAAGGCGGTGACGGAGGTTAATGATCTCGATGGTGGCGAACATGCTGGCTAGTACCAGTAGCGGTAAACTTGTGGGGTGCGCCTGGCTCCGGGCTTTGTATATATCTATCTACATTATAGGGGTATCAATAAAAGTTGTAAGCCTTATAAAACTAAAATCTTGTCGTAAACTCTTAGAGGAGCATTCGGGGGGTTTTAAGGGCTTAGAACAACATTATATAAGGCTTTCATAAGGCTCTCATCACCCGGATGAAAAAAGGATAGTTTTATAAGGCTTATAACTTTTATCGAAACCCCTATAATGTAGGTAGCTAGGTAGCATAAGGTACGTCGCCTTATAGGATTACTAATACGGTTGTAATGCCAGAACTCAGATTAGTCGCCGGTCTTAAAGTAAAGTTCAGACCTGACGAACCGGTGGGGTGCTCGTCCCATACGCGGGATTGCCCCATTTGTAGATAGGGTGTTGATAGGTCGCTAAAGCTGTAGATGGGGTGCTTGGTATGTTCTGAGCATGGGGTGCTCCATAAGCGGACTCTGCAGACAGGGTCGGTGTTCTGTGTCCTCCCTTTACTATCGTGGGTAATTATAAGAGTCGGTATCTGAAAGCAGTACTAGTGCAGCGTGGCCGAGTGAGTATGACAAGATCCGCACCCGTGTCGAACCTACTTTCGCTCTATATGTATAATCTATGTATGGGGTCCCCATGTGTAAAAGTGTTTACAGTCTCTAGATGGGGATGTGCGGTGAGATTAAGCCCTCGGCTACCTTGATTTGGCCATTTTTCAACGCTACTCACTGAGTGCGTATGAATTTCGGAAAATACCATAACTACCTAGTATAATCATCTCCTAGAATTTCAGGAGTTTTGAACCAGATTCGTTGTGTGTAGTTCGCATTCGTTCCCAAGAACTTAATCTGAGACATCTATGTACGCATGACCAAGACTGGTCCCACGGAGGAGAGTAGAAGATAGGTGTCTTTGCCGCATCATGTGTGCCCCTGTGGCGGCTGCAGACCTGCGACGGAAGAACCGTGCGCGAATGCGGGGACGGAAGAGCGGTGCTAGCGCCAGTTGCCCGCGCGGCTGCATTTGACGCGGGAATACCGGAACACATATGCGGTTCAACTGGCGTGTTAGTAAATAGGGTGCTACACCAATTAGCATATTGTGAGATCTATTCGCCAATCAAGCGGTATTTGCGTTGAGCGAACCAGATTCAGGGGATAGTGGGCTGACCTATACAGCAAGCCGAGCCATAATTCCTGAATATTCTCGGTGACGGTTTGGAATGCATTAAATTCACCACGCTGTCTTTTTGTTTTTGTTTTTTTGTTTTAATCATACTGTATTCACTCTACTTAGAGTATGACAGCCCCTTAATCCCCTCCGCCTCCGGGCAGGCCGGCTAGATGGCGGAGCTCCACTCCTGCTGCCCATCGTCCCCTTCTGACAAAAGAAAGCATGCATCTAAACGTGGTCGATAACGTACAAAGGAAAAGGGATGAAATCAAGGAGAGCCCACCAGCTCTTACTCCTCCGCCCGTTGTCCGCCGGCTCTTACTCCTCCACCCGTTGCCCGCTGGCTCTTACTCCGCCCATTTGGGTGGGAACTTCCCGACGTCAGTGGTTGCGAGGAAGTCCATCACCACTTTATTGCACTTCTCCATGGAGAGCAGCTCGGAGACTTGCACGTGTCGGCATCTGCCCACTCTCCATCCCGTTGCCTTCTGAATCTCTTTCCAGAGTGTCTTCTGCTGGTCTTTCCATCAGCTGCAGTGGTGGAGGAGGTGTTTCTGCATCTGGGCCGCCGTCCTGCCTCTGCCGCCGCACCACCAGCACTTGTCATCGTCTTGGTGTCCGAACCGTTTTAGGTATGTGCCCACTGGCATGTGTCCGGACTTCAATGGGTAAAATCTAACTGCCAGTGTCTTCACGCTATTCATTGGGATGGGTCTCTTGCTCCCAGCTTTGCCTTTCAGCCTGTAGCCGTGATGTTTGCTGCATTTGTCGGCCTCCCATTCAGCCTTTGCCGCAGACTTTTCTTCTGAGATTCGGCTGGTCCTGTTCGCCGCCGAAGTGTACACTCATTCTCTTACTGTGCCTGTCCTGCAGCCCTCTCTCGCCAGATTCGCTTGGCGATCTGCTTCCTCATTCCTGGGGATGCCAGTGTGTCCCAGAACCCAGTGGATTTCTGTCTCAATACCGGCTTCGCAAAGAGTTCTTGCGCTCTGGTTAATCCACCTGGCTAGAGGCTGCCCTGGCCCAGGTTCTAGGTGCTCCGTTCATCGGATGGCTGCTTGTGAGTCGCTGAAGACAGCTACCTTCATCACTCCGTGTGTCTGCAGTGTGTCCCTTTTCTTCACTGACTCCTTGGAACGGGCGGGGTCGGACATAGGTGATATTGATAACAAGGTATAAAATCGTAATCGGGATAAGGCGCTTCGTGGTTCATATGGAAGGGATCAAGACAAGACAAGAGTCAAAGCTGGGTCAAAGTCGTGCTTGCTTTGCTATACAAGAGAATGAGTAAAGAGAGAAGAAAAGGAAATCCTCCAACACCAAACAACCTCTCTTTATATACACTTCATCTGCCACCCTCAAATCATTCCTCATGCTCCAATGTACCACCCGAATATCCAACCATAATCTTACAAACCACCAACACAACTCTTATCAATACAACCACGCCACATCATCCGACATCGCAACACCTCAAACCACTTCCTTATCATAACATATTATACAACCACCTTCCTCCAACACCCTCACGCTGTTCCCGCGTCTCTTGACGTCTCCACCTTTCCGTAACACTAATTCCTTCCGCTTCTCCAATACTATTCCTATATACCCCTCAACCCATCACTCGTAACCCGAATCGTAACACTCCCGGAGTGCGAGTCCGATTGCCCACAGTTCTGCATCGTAGACCTCCATTCATCCAGTGCCGAGGTGGCTGCGGAAAGCTCTCCAGCCGTCTCTGTGCTTGCATACTGCAGCGGCTCCCACTCTGCCATCGTCGGATCGCGATCCGTCCATCCACCACATCCAGACCCCCGCGCCCACTTTGGCCTCTCTCTCTCTCGCCCAGCGTATCGCCTCTCTTTTTGCCGCGGTGTCGTCGCTCAGTATGACCGTCTTGACCGCCGGTTCTTCGTCCGGGTCCACGCTGTCTTTTGCGGGCGGCAATCGAGTTGGACTTTATTTTCCCTAGGACGCGGCCGTGCATCACCGGACCACGGTATTTTCAGGGAGTTTATGTAAGTCGGGGTTCACCTTCAAGATGCTGACTGTTCTTGTGTGATGTAGCCGCATTGGAGAAGAATCCATGAGAAGCATGATTAGGAAGTTGAAACGACGTGCAACACGGGGAGCTCCGGATGTAAGGGTTGATGCTAACTTGCGTCATCGATTATCACTTAGATGACACAACACGAAATTCATGTATCAAACATTCTTGCGCCTTGTGAATATTAGTGCTTTATTATTGCCTCGGCGTAATTCTCCCCGTTCATTCCTCTTGGTGCTCAACATGTGCGCAAAGATGGTGTTTTTGTGGAACGCTACGTATGGCTGGCGTGCAGATGCGGACGCAACGCGTAAACTAGCACGTAGCACTTACATCTCGATACGAGATTCCATGCATCTCCCACCACTCATGACTCTACACATCCAACTACATAAACCCCTTCCGCCAACACCGTCCTTTCCTCCGGAACGCAGGCACCATGAAGATCATTATAATCGGCGGGGGCATCTGCGGCCTCTCCACCTACCTCGCCCTAAAGAAACACCTCCCCTCTACTATCACAATCAAACTATATGAAAGCCACCCGTCGCCCCTCAGCACAACCACCACCATCGGCGGGGGTTTGGGGCTTGCCCCAAATGGCCAGCGCGCGCTACATGCCCTCAACCCCCGTATCGTCGACACGATTGCCGCCCGCGGCTTCGGTTGCGACACAATCCATTTCCGCAACGCATCTGGTCGTAAACTCGGCGCCATGCTTACAGGGTCCAAAGCGCGCTACGGGTTTGAGCAGCAGTTTTTGCCACGCGCGGAGGTGCATGCGGCTGTGTTAGCTGAGGTTGAAGAGGCGGAGGATGTGCACTGGGGGAGGAAGGTGGAGTCTGTGCGCGAGGAGGAGGAGAGGGTGTGTGTGGTGTTTGCAGATGGAACTACGGAAGAGGTGGATTTGGTGCTTGGATGCGATGGCGTTAGAAGTGTCGTGCGTCCGACGATCGTAGATAATGCGGACGCTGAATATCAGTAATCCCCCCTCCCCCCACCTAATCCCCGCGCCTAACACACCGACAGAGGCCTCACAGGCATCGGCGGCTTTCTCCCCGTTTCTTCGCTCCCCACAAAGCTACAGGAGGGACTCAAGACCGAATCAGTATCTATGACGTTCGGGCCGGATGGGTTCTTTGGCTACTCCCTCTGCGACAAAGATGGCACGCGGCTGCAATGGTGGTCAACCTCTGAGGCCGCCACACCACTTGCGGGCGATATCCCTGTTTCTGAGATCCGCGACGCAATGCTGCGTCGGCATAAAAATTGGGTATCCCCATATGACGACCCCGGACACCCAGTGTTCGAAAGCATAATCATGGCTGCGTGCGGTGAGTCCACGTCTGCTACTGCTGCCGAGCAGGACGTGTTGGTACTGCCAGTGTATGTCATCCCACGTATCCCTTGCTGGGGCTCAGAAAGCGGGCGGATTCTCCTACTTGGCGATGCGGCCCACGCAATGCCGCCGGATACTGGGCAGGGTGTGGCGTGTGCGGTTGAGGACGCGGTTGCAATTGCGATGTTGTTGGAGCATGCAGGTGACGGGATGGGAGGGACCGGGTATAAGCAGTTGAGGAAGGAGTATGAGGGGCTGAGGATGCCGAGAATACATAAGATATTGGATCTTGCGAAGAGGATGGGAGATAAGAAGAAGAAGTTGGGGACGGTGCAGGAGCTGGTTAGAGATGTTGCGATGTGGGTGGTTTGTAGATTGCCTGAGAGCTTGGGAGATGATAGGTTTGCGTATGATGTGGAGAAGGAGGTAGAGAAGGTCTTTGAGAAGGATAAGAGTCGTCGTGGTTGAAGTGGGAAGCGAGGAGGATGGGTTTTCAGATATAGCTCCACTCAATTTAATGTTTAACGTTTCGCCTATATGTGAAATCTGCGAAGGTATCGAAGGGGTCTCGAAAAGATTGAAGGAGTCACAGCACCATATTCGTGGGGTCTTTCGGAGAGTGTACAACTTAGAGAGAAGGAAAACGAAATGCGAATAGATGTGAGATGATCGGTGCGCTCTCGGATACGGTGCAGACGCCTTGAGTTGATGACAATACATGGAGGCGATGGTATGACAAATCGGCCAGCCCACCACGCTTCCAGCCGGTGTCTGGGCTCCTGGTTCTGAACCAAGGCAATCTCGCCAAGAACCGCGAGATATTACCTCCTCAACCATTGCAAGTACTTTTCAGTCAGCAGGGAGCTCCGGGGGTGACATGCATGCTCAATCCTAGATCCTACATGTTATAGACGTGTTGTGCTACGTTGCTTCTTCCGCAGGCCTCGAGAATCTAAGGCAATAGTCTAATAGTCTCGATGCATCTCAGTCAGGCAGTTTTTTTCCTCGATGGGTTTAATCCCCCCAAGCTCGTGTTGGTCAAATCATCCCTAATAACAAACTTTTAATGTTTACTATAGGAGAACCTAGAAGGTATAGGGTACGGGGGAAATTTGATGCATACGCCAAGATATGTGCACATTGCTGGGATTCCTGTCAAAAGAATATTCCCGAGAAAAGAAACTGGTGACGTCTGCATCGTAGTCTCATCAACATGTTTTGTTCAAGCAAGGGGAGGAGCGGTGAGGGCAGCGGTCTACCAACCGACGAAAACTGGGAAGTGAAGTGAGCTACGCATGGCGGTGAGGAGAACGAAAAGGAGGAGTAAAGATAAGCTCTCGCTTATCGTCCCGAATTTAGTAGTAACGCTAATCTGGCATATGTAAGGCAGGTATCAATGCGAATCTATGGTATCATATAACTATCAAAGGAAGATTTTGAAGGCTGTCTCCATCAACTTCACTACCGTGAGAACGGTTAAGCCCGCTGGAAAATTTCCATAGAACAAGGCAATCCAATGTGCAGTTCTCACCGCATGTTGGGAGTGGATGTGTTCCACCCCGGCATCTGCGGAGGATGGGTAACATTGTGTGGTAACTTGGTTGTTACCACCACAAGGCGACCACAACACAGATTAGTTCTTCCGCCATCACCTCATGCCACCATCTCACCATCGTAATTTTATAGTCGTGCTACTGTAAATTCTGTCACTACCGCCGCCGCCGCCACCACCACCATCACCACCTGTTGTGCGTCCATCTCCTGCTGACCCATCTGAGCTTAACATCTAGTGCGAAAAAAATTAATAAGTAGGAGAGGTCGCTTCCACATCTGGAAAGTGATTTTGTGCTGGTCACCTTACCATGTAAACTCACTTTATTACTACAACTGTATATGTAATTTCATGTAGTACTTTATCAAGAGTCCTAGATTACATTAATATGGGTTATGGGAGTCCTCTGGGTCGAAGGGTGGTTTCAATGTGGTGGAAAATAGTTGCCATAATACCATCACCTGTTTGTGGATTCCATGGATGGGCACACTAAGCGTCACCCCATCCGTTGACAGGGTGTCCCATCTGCGGACGGGGTGAATCCGCCAACGAGATGATTGTGCATGCCCGAGTCGGAGGCGCTGCTAGGTGCTTTGATTGGAACGCCACTAAACCCTAATCTTCCGGCAGTTCATGCACCTTGGAGTTTGAGGAACTTAAGCAGTCTGAAGTTCAAGCAACATTCTGTACGCGTATGCAAATGCAAAAACGCCACAAAACGCTGAAAGCACATGATACCAAGTGGGTGTTAATTAGCTCATGGGCGTCGGGTATTAATACAAACCTCCTTGAGCGCGCGAAATTCGGGACTGGTTCACGAGTTTCTATATAATCCAGTGCCGGCGAGGTTAAGCGGCTGGTAATCTCGAACACCAGCGAGCAATGGCTGACCCTATATTGCGATCTCGCAAAACCGAGCTGAGCGGCCCGGCAAAAAGCGGGGAACCGTATAATCCTGGTAGTTGAGTTTTCTAGAATTTGAATGGCTGTTGAGAAAAAGTTTGAGATAAAGAAAAAGAGACATGTACACCTTTTCTGGATTTCATGTCACGGAGAAGCTAACAGCGGCATCTGCATCTCAAATTCTTCCCTGTATTGAGTGCATACTCGACATTTACAGGCTTTATTGGTGGTGGTTCATTGCTACTCCAGCCCCAACCGCGAGTAAACGTTCAAATGTGACCACGGTTAGTTTCACACCGATTACGGTCCACTTCAGGTGTCTCAGTTTGTCTCGTCCAGTAAGATACTAGAGAAACTCAGCTCCATCTTTTCCTTGCTGCAAGGATTATGCGGTAGTGCAAATGCCAATCACTGTGGGCTGATTCTGTCAACTTTTCGAAGCATCGACGAGGACATCTTTAACTACCTACATTATTATTAGATGAACTGCGTTGCAACGTTGATGATTCTGTATACACCTGCTGCCATAGCCTAAGTTATAAGGGGTCTTATGGTAATTGCTGGATATCGTGTAGAGTTTCTATAGAATGAATTGTATTCTTCCTTAGTGTTTACGCGACAATTCGCCATCCCTGTAATGACACGATAGAGTTAGTTAGCACTAAAGGTAGGAGTAAAACAAGTTTTGTTTTACCCTACAACACCATAATCTTCTGGTTGTATCCTGTCAAATACAATGGAATGCATCGCCATTGGGCACTTTTCCCTCACCAGAGTCTCGTGCCAGCTGGGATCATAGGTTCGATGTCCAGCTTTACCCCAACACGGCCGGGGTGGACTGATAACCTCGCCAAATAGGGGTACCTGACACATTTCCAGCTTTTGTTCCGCCTTGGTGAAGCGAACACAATATAAGGGAAAGGATAATTAGTACTCACAATTTAGTAACTCTTCCAGCTAAGAGAGGCCTAAGGATTGCAACATGCATTGATTTCCTATGTAACCAGCGCCGTATGTGCACTTTCTCCTTTATCGCAATATCACTGTTGAAACCCTGCCGAAGCTGCCGAACGGCAATCACGATAAGGAACATCTTGCCAAATTCCGTGCATATGTGATTGCTTATTTAATAGTTGTTGCTAGAAATAACTCCGATTGGACGTGTTGGAATTGCACAGACCATGATTTGGTAATTCCCGACCTTTTTTGGAAATTGCAGTCCTAATAAACGTGGATGTGCACGGTTGGCCCAGGATTGAGTGATGAATCCTCTCTGCGAATACGAATTTCGAGACCAATCGTATTGTCGATTGGAGGTCAACATCCAACACGAAGAGGCAAGAACCATGCCATGGATCAGTGCATAAAAGATGAATCGGAAACTTTAAATATTTTCCCTTGTTCCGTAGAAATTTCTATGGATCGAAGTGAGACCGTTGCCGGTTTCACCTTCGGCTAGTATAAAACCCCTCTCTCCAGCCAACCCCTCTACAAAGCCCGAACCACCTCACCTGCTAGCCTTCCTCATCCATTTGGTCTGTATCCATCAATATGCAGGCCTCAATAGTAGACCTCCCCCTTCTCTCGCTCTCTTGCGCTGCAGCACTAATCTTCCACATCTTGACCCTCCACGTGGAACTCGACTACAAACTCTGGAATCTCGGAGGGGTTTATCTCTGCCTATATGGTCTATTAACGCATACATTCTCCCTTAACACCGATCTTGTGGCTGGCGCACTGAAAGCCTTATTATTGTCAGTATGTTTCAACGCGACCTTAACCCTCAGTATACTCGCGCATCGAGTGCTATTCCACCGATTGCGACATTTTCCAGGACCGTTTGGAGCTAAGGTTTCGAGGTTTTGGCATATATTCAAACTGTGGGATTCTGAAGCTGGACATCTGTTTTTGGAGGGAATGCACAAGAAGTATGCGGATATAGTGAGATATGGTAAGTCACCATGATGATGATTAGTATTCACACTAATGTTCCAGGTCCTTGCGAACTATCTATCAACCTCACCGATGCCATACCCGCAATCTACGGCCCCACAAGTCCCTGCATCAAATCTGTATTCTACAACAGTATCGGCCCCGAAGAAAACCACTCCCTCTTCCACGTACGGAACAAACAATTCCACAGCGGACGTCGCCGGGCATGGGACAAAGCGTTCAACGGTACGAATCTCGCAATCTATCAACCTAAGATCGAGAGCTGCATTTCGGTCCTACTACAGCAGCTTCGTACCCGCGGTGTCTCTCCCGATGGTATCAACATCACACTGTGGGATAGCTTCTTGACGTTCGATGTGATGGGGGAGACTGGATTCGGTCGGACCTATAACATGCTAGAAACTGGAACCATACATCCTGCTGTGAAGTGTCAGAAGGATTCTCTATGGATGTTTGGAATCGCGACCAAGATCCCATGGTTCATGCGTCTGATGATGATCCTTCCGGCTTCCTGCTCCCCAATGAAGCCCATCATGAACTGGTGCGGCAATGAGATGAACGAGAAGGTTAAGGTTAGTCATCGTCTTTCCAATGCATAAGCGCTAGGTTAACGACATAAAGAAATTTAATCGGAACGAGAAACCAACTGATATTGCATCGGTACTCCTACGCGATGAGCAATGTGGCTTAGGGAAGCTTAAGATCGAGGCTACGTATGACGATGCACGATTAATCATCGGTGCAGGAAGGCGTGTATCCAGGAACCCTCGCAACAATCCCATCCGCTAACCTATACCCACAGTGAAACCACAGGCGTGGCACTCACTGGAGTTCTCTTCTATCTAGCAACCAACCGTCGTGTCCACAATAAGCTTCAGAACATCCTCGATGATAAGTTTCCCGGCGGAGAATCTAACTACCACTACTCCCCATCTATAGACATTCCATACCTCGATGCCGTAATCAACGAAACTCTCCGGCTCCAGCCATCCGTCTACTCAGGGCTTCCACGCCTCACACCACCCGAAGGCCTCACCATAAACGAAGTTTACATCCCGGGAGACGTAGTCGTCCAGGTACCCGCATACACCATTCAACGGGATCCACGATATTTCTCGCAGCCACTTGAATTTATCCCGGAGCGGTGGACTGATGAAAGCCCCGAGTTATGCAAGGACAAGCAGGCCTTTATGCCCTTTAGTCTTGGTGAGTAGTCTTCCATTGTCGTCGCAGTCCGATCGCTGACCCTTGACAGGAGCACATGTATGCGCCGGAAAAGCATTCGCTATCATGGAAATTCGGATGGCGGTTTCAAGGATTATCTTGTCCTTTGATTGGGAACTTGCGGAGGGACAGACAGAGAGTGCGTATTTCGCTGGCCAGAGAGATTTGTTTTCTTGTTCCTTGCCGAATCTGTTTTTGCGGTTCACACCTAGGGGTAAGGTGTGAGGAATCGGTACATGTGGATGCTAGCATCGTAACGATCTTGATGAGTTTATGCTTATGTTTCCTATGGGTTTTCGGGCTATTGTTAATCTGGCTTCTTGTTAATAGGCAAGGTTTGCTCTCGTGCTGTTGCGCTGCGTAACGGAGGAGGTAGAGGTCGGAGAATCGTCGCGAAGATAAGGTCAATTACAGATGTTCTCCTGCGCATCCTTAGAACCGCTTCGTTGCAGGCATTAACCGCAGTTTCTGCTCCTTTATTCGGGGCGAGCTTTCTGGCCTTGACGTCTTCCGCGAACTGCTGGCACTTGGCGTTGATCTAGAGTTGATAAACAGCTCAGATTGCTGCGTCCTAGAGGAGTAGCTTGCCCTAATGAGGCTTACTCTGGTGAGGTGAAGATTGTTTACAACGGTGATACTTTGAGTAGGGAGGATGGCGCCCTGTCTCTTGATCGAGAGGCGAATAAATACCTCTCGTCCCTGATCTGCAAGCATCTCTCCTAACAATCTAGCCAACTTTTACCATCATCTTCCGCGTTTGACTTCGGCTGCAGTAAAATGAACCGGTGCATCCTGGACATGCCGTATCTGAGAGGCCATAGGGGATATGAGTGATGAGCTGGCGGAGGAGGATGTAGTGGAGAAAGTGGTGGGTGGGAGGTGCATTACTAAAGCAAAGGATACTGGACTGGATATGAATCGGTGAGGGGATATCAATCGGTGATCATAGAAGTTACCTGCAGAGGATCTAACTATGAGAAGAAATGGAAACTTTAATGAAGATGGGAAAGTGTTGATAACATCCCACTCACTGCCTCCAGGGAGTTTGTAAACAGTCAGCAACGTGGCAAAGAATAGACCACAGCAGAATTGTATTAAACAGAAGATCTTGTCAGTAGTTCGTTTGATACCTAACTGCAACACTTTGCTCGAGCTCCTTTTAATTAATTGCAGACGGGATTGGCATTCTTGATAGTGATGTGCAGTGCCGGGAAGGTCTGGCAGGGAAGACGTCAGAGCTGCCATCATTCATCAACGTCTCGGTTATTATTGGTCAGTGGTAGTACTTCTCACTAGCTCATTGAATCCAACGTGCTGGGACTTCCTAGGTACATCCCCGAGACAATACCCAACATCGAAGCATTTCCATTTCAACTTCACGACGACTAATGAAACGGCAAAAAGAAGCTAGTAATCTGATATTGTTTAGGCGATAATGACTAATACTGTAGAGTGAGAAAGATTGATTGAACAAAAAAAGAAAAGAAAAATGATGGTGAGAAAAGGCTCAACTCTGAAGCTAAACTAAAATAGACTTAAAGTGCGGCTCGGCGGGTGATCGCCTACGCTAACTATATTATTATTAACCTGCCCTACTGGCACCCCATCGACTATTCGAAAGTATCAAGCAGGCTAATAGCCGTGCCAGAGATAGTCAGTGAATTCATCCTTCAGAAGGTGGTTCACAGCGCGGTGATCTCATCAAACAGGAAGGGAAGACCTAACTATTCAGTAATTGACATAATCCTAGTTGCACTTCCATCCAACGCCCTCAGGGGACGGAACTTGAGATGCAAGCTATGGCCATTGCCAGCCGCTGACAAATGATAATTGTCACCTGAGAGCCGATTCATGAGTTGTAATATGTTATATCGTAGTTTCCTGCCCTCATTGAACAATCACCATCGGAGATATGTCACCATGTCTGCGGAGGAACATTCGAATGTCATTTAGGTACCGTCGGACAAGTGTAGCTGTCTCTCGTGTGGCTAGTAGGGTAAGCTCTTGGTTAAGGCGGCAGTTGTCTACGATGTAGATCTTTGACGTCTGTTGCATATGGACCTGGCCGAGCTGATGGCAAGGCACCCAGCCGGTAGGGCATAAGGCATCCAACTACCTTGTATATATCTCGAGTCTTTCTCCTTCTCTCCCGTCTCTGTATCTTAGTCTATACACGCACACGGTTCTCCCCTTCCATATTGTAACGTCTCTGTTGCTCAATATTAGCAAGGTACGAGGTAAAGTAGAGATTGAGCTGACTGTCGCCGAGAGAGGATAATCGATGCGTCTCGCCCAAAACTCTGCCATAGTGTGTGGTTGTGATGGTAGTGAGTTGTGATGTGCTTAGTGGCTTAGTGAGTTCGAGAAGGAGGGTGAGGGAAGTTGGGTGTCGACGACCTAGAATGAGGGCTTGACTGGTGTCATCGTACCTCTTACCTACTACATGAGAATGTGGGGGTCTCTGAACCAAGCATATGGATAACGCGTACCGATGGAACTACCTAGGTACCCCGAATTTTATTCTCGGTCGGTGTACTACATTCACCCCAAGACAACATATACTCCATTATTTTGCGTTGGACTCGGAAATATGCGTCTTCTTACTGAGAATAGCAAGATGTATTGCTGTCCAACTAGCTCATGCAGAAGCAACATTTCATGCACGCGGCACTGTTCCCGGTGGTATGTACTCAGACAGAGGAACAATAAGAGTCGCTAACGGTCCTTCTTAAATCATCACCCACACAATGTTCTGCTTTGTGTTCCTGGCATTAAATCCTGATCTGCCAACGACGTACGCATGTATCTTGGAAATTCCGAGAAGCTGGATTTGGGCAAACCTGGCGAGGTTGGGGAATCACCGTCCAATGGACACTTACCAAGCATCTCGTTCGCCGACGGCCGGTGTCCGACTCGATCCTGTCTCCTTTCCTCGAGTAATCTACGATCGAAATAATGTAAGTTTGGTGAACATGTCAGAGAGTGGTCCCGAATATATTACAGGTGTCCTACATTACCTTGCCTGTTTCCAACAGCTTCCTTCTGAATTCAGAAGAGTGCATGGCCTGCGTTCTGGTCTCCGAATATCCCTAGGTCTACTATTTTCTGTTGGACCCGCTAACTATTGATTATAGTGACTTCCGATTTGTGTTCGACTGGACAAGCGGTGAAGAGGGCGTTCGTAAGTTCCTCGGAACTCCACCCCCCTTCGCCGCACCTGAGGCCCAACTTTGAAGTCGGCCTAAAGGATAGGATGGTTGCGGAGGAAGTTGTACACTATTTACTGCTAAACTGGTTTCATCCGGCAGAAACAAATGAAGATAAGGACGATGAAGCCCCTGTGCATACCGCTGAGGGCTTTCGTGAGGCACGCCATTTATATTAATACGAGTCCAGCATCTGTGGGTGTACACACTCACGCGGTGGAGCGGTGCGAGTCTCGGCCGCTGGGAATCTAGATCTAGTCATCATCTGTTGTGACAGTCAGGCGTGGTTCCTGCAGTCGGAATTGTTAGCGTCAATACTTTGTGCAAGGGCGCTCTACTGACCAGGGTGTGTGAGGAAGGGAGCCGGTTTGCCTGAAGTGGTGCGAGCTGTGATATCTGAGAGCAGGTCTTATCTTATATTATCGGGTGGCCGGTCCTCGAGCTGTGCATAAGGTCTGAAAACCAAACTTTTATGCGTATGTGCGCATAAAACCAGACTTTATGCACGGGGTTATAGTACAAGGTTGTGTATTTGTGATGGGGTCGTCCAACGGCGTCATCTTTCTGTGTGAATAAAGTCTGAATTTCAGGCTTTGTATGCTCACAGTCTGGTTTTCAGACTTATGCACGAGGTCATCCCTTAAACACAACCCTGTGCCTTCACCTATCCATGATGTAGGAATTGAACTTAATGCACACAAAATCTAGAATTCAGACCTTATTCACAATCATGTCCTAAAAGACGACCCTGTGAGCAGGGTCACAACACGATCTCTAGGCAGTACCTCGACCTTGTGCATATAGTCTGGTTTAAGCGCACATATGCACAAAGTTCTGTTTCCAGATCTTCTACACGGGGTTGAGGACGGGGTCGTGGCACGACCATTTTTGATGGAAATAAAGCCTCATACATATCTAGCAGCAACCGACTCCTAGCGGCAATTCGCTCCTAGCCGAGATTAACTCTAACCAATAATCGATTCCAAGCTGCAGTCGACTGTATGCTCCCTGAAGTGCTGGACTCCACCTTTCCCTCTTCAAAACACAAAACTAACTCCCAGGAGCTGGGAGTGTAAATGGAATCAATTGCTGCTAGGTGTTAGTCACTACTGGGAGTTGATCTTCACTGAGAGTCTATCGCTACTAGGGGTCGCCGTTGGGAGCATGTAGTCGGTTGCTGCTGAGAGTTGATCCCTACTGGGAGTTAATCACTGCTGGAGAGTATAGGGTTAAGCGCACCGGGTGCATGGAGTTGAGCGTGCCTGATAGCGTGGAGTCGAGCATATTTAGGAGTATACAATTGTATGAGTATGGAGTCAAGCACATGTATGCTGGACTGAAATATAGTACTTTATGCACGTCGACGTGAATGACACCGGCACGTCGGCATGCCAACGTATCTTGACAAAGACGAGGCACCATACTCGACTGCATACTCCTGGATCTAGCCCATCCAAAAATACAAATTGGGTGCCACTCGAGAACGGCTCAGTAGATTCACGTCTCTCAAGGGACGGCAAAGCCGCCACCAGTACTTCAGGACGTGTATCCTTGCCGTTAATTCACGTATTTCATGTGGATCTTGCTATCGTATCCAAAAATTTTGTTCGTTCCTTAGCCATTGCGAGCAACGAAGAAATCTGAGTGGATCCGGAATTCCGCCACGTTCTCCATTTTTGAATACACCAATTGTTGACGAACTTGGCCAATCCCATGATGACGTCGTCCAGAATGTACGGGAATTTGATATTGCGTCCAACAACGAAAGACGCACATTACAATTGAATTAATTACATAACATCCATCCTTTTACGGCCCTATTATTCGAAGAACGAAGACATGACATAAATCTTCAAGTTAGGACCTCAGTAACAAAGAAAGTGATACATTACGATTGAATTCGACTGAAACCCCCAACTGCCATAACCCAATTATTTGAGGAACTATTACATCCGTTTTCAAGTTTGGTCCTCAGAGCTTGTCAAGGTCCTTCACCACTTGAAACTTCAACGTAGGCTTCATATCACCAGCTTCAAGAGCACGGTTGAAATCCGCTCCAAGAACCATCTGCGCGCCCCCAACACCATCGTAGCCACCGATGATGTGAAGCGGAGCCAGCTTTGTGCTATACTTCTCCAACTTCTGACCCACTATTAGTAACCCTCCCCAAGGACCGAGAGAATGAGTACTCACCGTGGCGGCCTTAGCTAACGCACCTGCCTCATTTCACTCCTTCGGAATCTTCCAGAACATGACCTGCGTTCCATATCCTTCAAGCTCCCTCATCTTCTCTTCCAACATCTCCCAAAGATCTCTATTGACCACGTTGCTGCCTTGAGACGTGACCCAACCGTTGTTTTTCCACTTCTTAATCCAATCACAAGCCCCGTCGACAACATATTCCGAATCCGTAGCGAGCACAAGAGACGAAAACCCCTCGACGGGCCAAACCCTAAGTCCCAAGGCCAGCACAGCAGTACGAAGCTCGGCACGATTGCTAGTCTGTGGATTACCGTCCATTTCAAGGCGTTGGGAGATGCCAGGGCCGCGGAGAAAAGGCGTGAGGACAATGCCACAGCCGGCTTTAGCATAAGGAGTACCGGTTCCGCTCGAGGCTCCGTCAATAAACATGAGCATTTGGGAGGAATTGGTGCGGGATACGAAACGGTAGTCAGGGCAGGTGCAGGAGTCGATACGGACGTGGAAGAGATTGATGGGAGGGGAGGAAGATGGCGGGGCGAAGCGACGGTTGGCGTCAGCGATGGTGGCAGGAATGGCGGGGCCGACGCGGCTGATGATCTTCGAAGGAAAGCAGTAGGTAGCTTTAGAAGGGAGAGGAAGGCAAGCAAGCTTAGAGAAAGCCATTGTTGCAAAACGCTTGACGATGGTGAAGAGGATGGAATCTGAAGTGCGAGTGATGGAGGCAGAAGCTGTAGTGCGAGTGATGGAGGAGGGAGCGAGAAACCGAACAAAAATCCGAAGATTTGATGCTGGGGCAAGAATGACTAAAGATATGAAGCATAGTGAACTGCGACACCCCATCGCATGTACTCTATGTTGAAAGTCGGTGCTTGGCATGTGGCCCGACCTGCGACCACATTCCCAATATCATTTCGACATCGAAAGCGTATGAATAGACACGCCTGCATGTCTCCATTGATTATGGAGGGTCCAAGTCTCATACAACGCAGCAACTGGCATGTACCTAGATAGTTATACAAATCCCGATTTTTCCTGTATAAAAGGCAGGAAGTCCCACGTACTGGCCACATTGCAGTTCGTTAGGAGAAAGATCAAATCTACTTCAATGTCAATGATCTCCTCAGCCCCAGGCTTAAACCTGAGACGGTATCCCGGGTTAGCCTACCTCATGGAAAGCGCTAGTAACATTGTCCACCGGTTGCTGTACGTTGACGTCTAGTGGTGTTCGTACGCTTAGGCCACTTGCACCGTGCTCAGACGATACCTTTGCTCGGTCAATCTCAATCGGTTCTTGGCAGTAACATGCTGGTGTGTCTACAACCATATTCAGCCTAATAAAACAAGCTTTTCTTTCAAGTTACTTCGATACCTCCACGTGTTATCCAGACAAACGCCGCATCACCAGAACCATGGCTGTCTAGCACACCGAGTGCATCCATGGGGAATGCCATCAAGTATTTGCGCCCTGCAGTAGGTTAAAAACAAACCAGGCCAATTCTGCTCATGCGTTATGAGCTTTTAATTCGTGATTTACAGTCTAACTGCGATACCCCAACTCTAACGAGTGTTTGCGTAAAAAATAGGAAAATTGATAATTGCAAGTTTTGAGCCCGAAATCTTCGTGGCCGGGCTTGCGAGACGAAAACGGAAGTCTGTATATGAGAGCAATCAACGATACACGAGCCGAGGACATGTAAAAGCGATAGAAAAAAGGGATAAAAGACAGGTTTGAATTCAAGCCTGTGTGACCTTGGTGTTTACATCAACTGAACGTATTGTAGGTTTCGAACCCGTATTCTGATGTTTCTAGCACCAGGTGAAGACTTCCAGTTTCGAACCTGCGCCTTGGTGATTTTTGTACCTGCTCGGCCCGCTAGGCTGTTTGTTCAATGTTAACCCAATTGCTTTGTTGAAATTCGCCCGCAAACAGTCAGGCGGTTGTTGCTGTCGTATACCGAGAGGGAAAAATATGGGGTTATATTATTGCGAGCGGTTACAAGTTCGCTGTTCAAATATAACGGTCGTAAAATGGTTTTCTGGCAGTAAAATTATTACGAGTCTGCACACATAACATCGGCAGGAACAGCCGATATGTCTCGGACTCTGCAGGTGCGGCCCGGGAGTGGTAGCTTCTAGCTCGGCTGGTGGCGGCCGAGTGCGGCTTGTGCCGTTCTAGCGCCGAATCGGGCTGAATCTTCCCTCAGCCGGTTTCCTGGATGCTGGCATGTTCGGCTATTCTCTGCAACGAGGCGTTCATGCGCGTCTTGTTCGGGTGGTACCACACTCGCTCCGGCGTAAGCCACCGCCACGTATCTCGTCGTACTTGGAGAGTGGAAAGGTACTTAGCTTTTAAAGTGCACATGTTGACTTCAGGAGGTGACATGCAGCGATAAGAGCCGATTTCACCCGATGCCGTTGCTGCACTCGGTATTGCGAAACGAAGTCTTCGTTAGGGTGCCTTATGTGGCTGAATAAGGAGGAAATTACCGAACCCACAAGACTAGAAACACAGGTATGCAGGCTCGAACTTGCAATGGGTGCTGCAAACATCCGCAGTCCCTCGCAGGCTTAAAACTTGCGGTTGTCACTTTTTGGCTGTTCTTATGCTTGGATCCGACTGGGTTGCATTGTACCAACAAAGCAGTCGCTTCTTCGTGAAAGAGAAAAACTAGGAACGAGCAAGCAATAGAAGGCAGGTTTGGACGAGTAGATCCTCCACAAAGTTACTGAATGAACATGCAATGAATACGTAGCCTAGAAAGCTGAGCATAGTGCTAGAAATGCCCATCGTAGGTTCAAAAGCTGCATCAGTGCTGCAAACACCAAGATTCTAGGCTTAAAACTGGTAGTAACTTGTTGTTCTTTTATATACGTTCTCAGTTTATATTATGCTCATCAAGCAGCCACTCCCCGCTTCCGAAACCTAGCAACGAGAGCAACTTGAAAAGTCAGGTCTCGAGCGAGCAAATATTCCATAAAGCTGAAGAAGTTAGCATGAAACGCTTAGCTTAGCTGAACGAGCACGACACTAAAAACGCCGGTCTGCAGGTTCAAAACCCTCAATGGTGTTGTAAACACCAAGATCCCGGGCACAAACCTGCGGTTGTCATTTTACTTTTCTTCCACATGCACTTGGCTCATCAACCGGCTGCTTCTTTTGTCCTGTATCAGAGAAAAGAAGTATTTCAAACTCAGTTGCCTTTCTCGACGGCCGGCTGTGTTTCTAATACGCGAGGACTCATCACCCAATCTACCCTATTCCGATTCCGGTCCTTTGCTAAACCTGCCCTTCCTCTACTTCTGTATGACCTGCCGAGTCCACGACATGTTCCGTCTCCACCAACTCCTATGTGTTCACATTAGCAATTTGCTCCCCACTCTCCTCGCTGTCCCCCGGGCCATCAGCATTCTCCTCCCTTCTCCTGCATGGGGAGGTAAGTAACCTACAACTCTAACCTCAATCCCCAGTCTTTCATAGTCTCCTCAAGAATCTCGTTCGATTCACCAGTCCATCTGGTGAATGATCCGAAGTGTCCATAGCCTCTCTGGATAACCCACGTAAACTCCGGACCTCCTAGCAGAGTGATTTTTTCTGCTGCAATAGTGCTTTCCAAGAGGTCGGATGCATGGGTAGCGAGAATACATTTGACGCGGGGTGATCAGCTCTGCGTTTGGACCTGTGAACTGGGGCTTTTTGTGGTGGAAGACGACGTAGGGGAGAGAAACGCTTCATAGTGGTGGGCATGGTCAATGTCATTTTTAAGGGAGAGTAGGGGATGCGAAGGGCAGAGAAGACAGAATACAGAAGAAGTCTGTTTGATCTATTTGATCTTAGTTAGAGATTGCCCCTAATCCTAGCCGCAGTTCTCTCCAGATCAGCCAATATATAATCTGGTGCATCACGATGGTAGTAGATGCCGGGCGACCCAAGAACGAGCGGGGGAGGGGGCTACGGTAGCCTAGGAGATATGGTGCAACGCTTCAAGGAGAGTGTTATTTATAGGAGGATCTCCGTTGGAATATTGTAGTTTACTGACCAATAATAGAGATATGAGAACATCTCAACACAATCAAACACTTTGTGTGTGGGAGCATCAAACTGCCGCAAATGCAAGTACCCATTTGGAAAGAATAGTTTGATATACTTACCAAGATTTTTAATGCTGGTTTTAGATTGCAGAGCCACTTTCCCGTTTCTCGTAACTGTCTGTATGTACTAGTACTTCTTGTGACCCACAAACTCTGTCAGCACAGCCGAAGAGCAAGACTCAGCTGGATACCGTTCGAGGAGGGAGGCAAAGTGGCAGGCTGTGAAGGAGCATGAGCTGTGCATTGGCTGCATTAGATTCAAAAACCTACGTTCCGATGTGGGCGCTCTAGTTCTAGATGTTGGCGGAAGTCTTGAGTCTTTGGTTTGCACTAAACGCCTTGCCGTGGACTGCTTCCGAAGTTTAAGTCTACGACCGCATGCGCACAAGTAGAAACCTGGGAAGTAGAGCACGCTCTGCTTCCGCGGTGTGTAGGTCGCTATATCGCGGGAATTGGATTGTCGATATGTCCTTTGGCGGCAGACGGAAAAGATACTAGACATCCCAGAGATCAGGAGCAAGCTAGCTGATGAACTTTTTAGTTTAACACGCTGAGCTGGTGCAAGAAATTACAAGCCGTAGGTTCGAAACCTTCCATTCTCAATCGGTGCTATAAACACCAGGCTACTACCCTACAGTGGGTGCTGCAAACAGGCTTGAAATCTGTCCCTTCATACGAGCTCAGATCTACTTCTTTAACCTCCGCCCCTTGCGAGACAAAAAACTGAGCTCTGTGTCCGATAAGACAGATTTTGAGCGAGAAGCTAACATGCAAACTCATGGCTTAACACGCTGAGCATGGTGCTACAAACCCCAGGTTGCAAGTTCGAAATTTGCAGTGCTATATCTGCTTCTTTACCTCCGTCACAAGAAAATCTAGGCATGTATCCGATAAGACAGATTCTGAGCGAGGAATCAAAGTGAAGTAAAAGCTTACTTAGCTGGCGGCATGGTGCCAGAAACACTAGGCCGCAGGTTCGAAACCTACAGCGATGCAGTAAACAACAAGACCCTGGGCTCGAGGCCTACAGTTTGATGGTGCGGGCGGTGATGTTGTTGACGGAGCCCCATACCGTAAGACAACGGCAGCATACCCCACCGGTATGAGACATGAAGATCCAACGCAATTCTAACCACAAGTACAATGGGAGAATGAAACAATCTATTTTGATATACCACCGCAGTAACGTGCATTGGAGCGGGCAATTAGTAAAAACTAACAACATCCCCATCCGCCCGAGTGCTATTCCCATTTGTATATCCCCCGTGCCGCTGGCTTCGGAGGATAAACATGAAACTTCACTTTCTCGTCCTATGCCGCCGGATCGCCGGATCTGAAGTACTCCCATGCAAGCTACACCAGTTATAAAGAACGGCAACCCCAAACCCGTAGAAGGCTCGATCTCCACCACCCATGGTGATGACATAAGCATGGCGACAACCGTGCTACACAGCGTTCTCCTTGTTCGCTTCCTGCTAACCTCGATCTTATCGTCCGCCTCGTCTGTGATTATATACCATACTCCCAGCTGGAGATACTGCCAGCTGTGAAGCCTCGGAATGATGTGCTGAGTCTTACAACCGGCGGCTGTTTCTTCAAGCAAACCAGGAAACACCAGGCGAGCGTGCAACGAAAGACAGCCTCGGAGCCATCCAAGGCCGTTAGCGTTCGGCCCCACCATTGAGATACGGCAGTGGAACAGTCGTGCCGAGAGTAGACTGGCGCCATGAATCTGCAAATCGAGTGAGCCGCATCACCTGACCCAACCCCAACCCTACCGCCTCCAGATCTTGCCTCAACCTTATCTCCAGCAGCGATGATCCGGCCTATCATTCGATCGGACGTCTCCCGCCTCCAAAAATACCTGCTGTGCAATGTGCAGAGTCGCAGTGACGTGTTGTGCGATGTTCACCGGTACCTGCGTGCTTGCAGCAAACATCGGCATCGCACCACAGCTCTCTGACAGGCCATTGAACGTGATTTTCTCGCCGCAAAACGTCTTCAATCAATTCTGCACCCCGTTGCAAGATTGCAAGCGAATGACGCGCATGGCCGCCTCCCTCTTCCGTCGCCGGTAACACCCGCAATCAATCCACCCAGCCCATCCAACCATCCAACTGCTATCCAACCAACCACAGCGCCAGCCGCGCATGCATGGGACTCAACCAAGGCAAATTACCCTTGTGGCGTTCGGTGACGCATGACGATTAGGGGGGTGGGTGCTCCGAGACAGCGGCAGAGCGAGCAGGGCACCATATCGCAACCCACCGGCTTCGCTCGCGACGGAGAAGCTTCTCGAGCGATTACTCTCGCCAGCAGAGGTTCAAATACCGCCGCCTTCCCGACACCCAGCTCGCAGCACGACACTCCTCGCTCGCGTCGACATCTGGCGTCGCAATCTCGCTGCAACGCGCTCTACTGCACTGTGCGACACCCGCGCAATCTCGACCACACAATCTCCCGACTCTTTGGACTTCTGCCATCGCACACCTCCGCTGCACAGCTTCTAGCACCGCTCGACTGCACTCCACGCACCGCGATGACCTCGCAACCCACCACCGAGCGCCCCCCGCTCCACCTGCAAACCTCCTCCCCCTCACCAAAGGTACCCCTTCTCCCTTCACCGTTCTCCCTCCCCCTTTACGGCACCAACTAACACCCCTCTAGTCCTCCTCTCCCACCATCTCCCCAACCCGCCACCACAATCGCTCGACAACCCTCACGCCTCGCACGAGGGTGCCAGAAACACTCAAGATGAGCCAGTACACGGGCGAATACCTTGCTTCTCTCACCGGCGGGATGGTGCGTGGGAAGCGGAGGGGCGGGTTGGAGGGTTTGAGTGCATAGTGGACGAAAACTTGGGGGCGAAAATTTTATCTTTAGCGTCTTTTTTGTCATTACGGATTATGGAAGTCTTTACGGGTCTTACGGTTGCACGATTGTACGGGTTTTATGATTAGACGCTACTTTCTTTCTGTATGGGTATGGGTTTATTGGGTTGATATCCGGAGTTGGATTGCGCGTTGGGATGGATGGATCAAGAATATTTGTAATTTTTTCAGTAATAGATAGGAGGAATTGTCCGTTTGGTTGTGTGTCTAGTTTTCTGTGTGCTGCTGAATGTGATTGGTGATGGTACGTGAAGGTATTCGTTCCCCGACCCATTCCTTTCCTTTCTTTCCTTTCCCGTAAACACTGTTGTATCTTCCCCTGAGCGGCAACTTTCTTCCATGTTATACCCTCCTCATGATCTATATACCCTCCAAACGTGGGCCAGCCTGGTGTGGAAGAATTGGGGTGCGAGATCCTCCGTATGGAGATTTCGTTTCTTGATTGATTGTTCATCACTAAGGAATCTCTCATCACTTTGACAGATACTTTATCGTAGCAAACAACCATATACATAGCATTAACATTACCATCACCGTTCATAGCTAAATACAACAAAGTAGACCTATTACCCCTAATATGCACTCAAAACAACCTTAAACTCCGACAAAATGCAGACCGCAAAAAACCTCCGTTACTCATACCCTACCGCCTGAACCCCCTATTCACACCAGTATTGTAGACCCCCGGTATGCTTCCCCACCATCCTCTAACAGCACGGCGGATTGCCCCCAACATACCGAACCTCGAGATCAAAGTTCTCCGTGCACCCTTCTGCCGGCTTCCCCCGTAGCTTCCCAAACAACAACCTCCACCCCTCCTCCTGCCTACAGGCACTCCACATCCCAAACTTCACCCCACCGTAGCCTAACCAATAATGTGGCTCTCCGGGATTTATCATCGTCGCGCCGATCGTAAAGTTCGTTTCTAACGCTTCATCTGGGTTTGGCTCAAGCTGTACCCTCATTAGTCCCACTCCCATCATCTGTGTGGAAGGAAGATGTTACCCTAGGACTCCCCAGCTGCACCTCCCGTAACCCGTCCCGCCGCTCAGCACGCAGATACATCGTCCGTGAAGTCTTCGTTGCATCGAACGCAATGCCTTCTTTCTTGTTGTACTGGATGAATAGTGTCAACGGCGTGTGTGTTGCGTCGCTATCCCACCATCCCAGAGGACCACCGATGGCCTGGATTCCGGCACCGAGCCAGGATATGCCGCCTGAGGAGGGAAGCGGGGCGGCAGCGGGGTAGGGGGCGTGGAGGGTGAAGGTTTGCGGGCCCTTCACGGCGGCGGAGAGGGCGAGGGCGGGGAGAGTGAAGAAGGGGAGAAGATTGATTAACATTATGGTGGATATGGTGATGGTAGATGGTGGGGAGAAGAGAGAGCTCGAGGGGAGTTACATGTTATAAGTACTAGTACATATTTAAGTACCTAGTATGAACTGAGCCCGCGTGATGGTGGAGGCACGCGTGATCAACATGCGGAGCCCTAGACTGTACCCGGTGCGCTAGTGGCTGTGATGTCATCTTTCCTTCCGCAGACAGCTAGATTCCACTCCGCCAGTCACTCCACTTCCTTCAAGTATCTCTCGTTGGTCGTAAGGCATCGATCTCCCTTTCTCTCAATCTTTTCTGTTTCCGATAGAACAGAGGCGAATAGGTGGGAAGGCGATTTGGTTGGATGGCCAAATGTTGGATTCATGCAATGCACGACGCCCTGCAGCTGCATGCTTGTGCGTTAACATAGCTTGGTTGGTGGGGAATCCCGGTTCGTATGATCTTTACTCCATCGTCATCAGATGAAGGCGGCGAAGCAATGCTTCTCTCCAAGATACTCCGTCCAACGGAAATTTTGCCAGCTTTTTTTCTTGAAGAATTTTCAGATGGGGACTAAATATAGCTTGGTGGGTACACCGGGTATCGAAATCGATCGCAACTCATCCGGTGGAAGCAGAAATGTGCTCATCCGCTTCCACCTCGTCTTCTCTGGCGCTATAAATAACAGCAACGGGCCGACTTTCCGCATTCAAACAGCGCCACGGGAAGCTGCACCAAGAGAAACATCACTAGATAAAGTAGCTAGGCGGATCGGAGTTGCAAATGACCCATCGGGGTGATGCACTGATGGAGAGCGGCAAAGGCGGGAGCGGGGATAAGGGGGAGGAGATATAAATGGAATAGAGTATGTAGATTGAATGGGATTTGTGAGGGATTTACGAAAGGCGATGCAGAGGCGGGCATCGCGGTCTGTGGGTAGGGGACACAGCAGACATCATGGTCGCACCGGTGGAGAACGGCTGGTCCTGGTGCGGAGCTAGATAAGTGCCTTGTTGCCTCACTATATCCCTGCAGCCTGGCCGACCTTGTTTGTTTGTTATTGTTGCACTTTACGCGTTGATTCCCATGGCACTTCGGGCACTTCCCCTGCAATTTATAGATGGAGTAAAAGTTCGAAATTAATCTAGAGGACTTTGCCTAATGTACTTCAGGTTAGAAATAACCGTAGTTAGTGTTGATGTGATTGTCTCCCTCTGCGGATCCGGAGTTTGGCTTATAACCACTGCACACGTGAGCTTAAGGTGAACTCCAGGCTCCCATGCGGCCGGGATATATTCCTTCCCGCGTGCCGGGGATTGGGGGTAAAACACCGGAAACGTGGACCTTTGCATACGAGCTCATATTCTAGGCGTGACATCGCGAGTACGCCATGTCCCGATCAAAGAGCCAGCCAGTGATAAATGGACTGATATGTATGTGATAAAGCAGGCGGGCATCGGGACGGGAATCGGGAATACACAGATTGATTACAAGGGGCGTAAGGCTGGTTGCTGGCCTTGACGCGGAACTAGATAATTGCCTTGTTATCCTTGCAGCCTGTCGGCCTTGTTTGTTATTGTCGATCCTACAATACACCCTTTGCAGTAACTTGGAGAAGTCTGAAGTGAGTATTGTGTGAATCAGGACATCCTGGATCGTGATGGACAATCTCCACGGCGCGGCGTTACTGGCCGGCGAAGGAACACGGCTCCGATGCGGCCGAGATATAAATATGTCCTCCTGTGTGCGGTGGAGTGGACTCCGGAAACGTGAATCTTTGCAGACGTAAATACACCGTGTCCCGAACTAAATGCCAGACACAAGACACGCTGTCGCCTTGTCTCCCCAGTCTAGCCCCGTCGATATGTTCCCGGGTTCGCCAAAACCATGCTCATGCTAACCCCTGAAGGAATCAGGCCTGGCGAGACTACCGGACACCGATACATTTTACGGCTATGATAGTAAATAGGGATCCTCACAACACTCGTTTGGAAAATCAAATCCTGCAGTTTCGAAACCATTGTAACGGCGTCCAAAGCGGGTTTTTTGCTGGTATAGATACATAGCATAAAAATTCAATTTCGAAATGACTATAACGAGTTAAGTCGTAAAAAATGAACGCACTATGAAAAATCTTCGATACACAAGAAATAGTAATTAGTCGCAGCGACTTGTTGCCAGAATCAATGACAATAGCGCCTCAATTAGATTCTCTTTCTTTGGTGCAATTTCTACGCGTCCATCTATCTACTCCAGCCCTTTCGCCTTCTGCCAGAGTACATCGCAGTACCCAAAAACTACTTTCTTTCATCCACTCTCAGCCCTTCGTGCCCTTATTGCATCCCTCGCCCGCTTCCTCCGCATTGCTGCCGTGACCTCCGCCGGTAAGCCGCGCAAGGGTGGTGGCTGTATCGGGTCCCAAGCAATTCTTTCCAGTCTCCTTTCTGCCAATCTGCCGTCGGTGTATCCCGTATGCATCACCGGTCGGCGCACGATGTCCTTGGGAACAACCTCCCGGGGGGCCGCCGCCTTTTTGGGATTCGACTCAAGCGTTGCTCTTACAGCCTGTGTGCGCGAACGTTTCCTGGCCATCTTTTGGCGTCTTGCGTTCAGGGCAATTTGATTGAGAGGTGTGTGCTTCGTGGAAGCTCTGCTGAGGGGAGTTTCTGGAGGCTGCTGCGGAGGGGTGGTAGCCGAGACGGCAGTGCTAGAGGCTGAGCCTGTATCCGCCGATGGGGGTGAACTGTCGTTACGCTCTTCTTTGTGTCTCGTTTGTTGTTGGCTGCTTGATCTCCTATCCACAAACGGGATTGAGCCCTCGTTCAACTCCTCTTTGATTTCCAGTTGCTGCTGACTGCGCGACCCTTTATCCCCGCCCCGCTCTTCTCTGCGCCTCACGCGCCGCCGGCCGCATGACCCTTCATCCGCAGGTGGGGGTGGGCTCTCGTTCCGCTCTTGTTTGAGTCTCATTTGCTGCTGGTTGACAGGTGGGGATGAACTCTCGTTCCGCTCATCTTTGATTCCCATTTGCTGCCGGCCGCCTGCTCCCTTATCCGCAAACGAGGGTGGGCTCTCGTTCCGCTCCTCTTTTGGTCTCATATGCTGATTGTCGGCTACTGTTGTCTGGGTGCACGGGTGGCTTTTTGTCGTCTTTTGGCGTTTTGGGTGCATGTTGGCTTGATTGAGAGGCATGTGCTCTGTGAACGCTCTACTGAGGGGAGTTTTGGACGGCCGCCGTGGCGCGTTGTTGGTAGCCTTGGGGAGGCCAGCAGTTCTAGATCCTTTATCCGCAAATGGGGGTGGGCTCTCGTTCGGCTCCTCTTTGTGACGCATCGAAAGGATAGTAACTATGCTTGAATACGCGTATATACGTTCTTATGCGAATTGAGTGGATACGGTTGCTCTCACGGATCGAATGATGATGTATGGATTAGGTGTGTGGAGATATCGCTAGGGTCAGACGCGTCTCCTATATAGGTTGAACTTACCCGGAGCCGGCTACTCTCGTTGTTAGCCCTAACTATAGTAGTACAAAATCTTCGCTAGTTTCTCACATGCCGGGGTTATGGGGCTGCGGGGTTCTGAGAACTAGACGAGATCTTTCCGCAGCTGTGCTGTTTTTGGAAGGGGCGGAGACGTTAATTAACCTCTCTGCCAGTGGACTTGTCGTTAGGTAACAAGGTGAACCTAAGATGCCTCAGAAGAAGGGGCGCTTAACTGGTCATGAAGAATGTCCGCAGAATGTGTGAATACATAAGGTCTGTTTTTTTAACAAGAAGTTCAAAAGTTTTAGCGCAGGGCTTAAAGTTAGGCGAACAGTACACTACAACTGGTGGCGGAAGTAACACTACCCTGTACCAAGCAAATTATCATCAGCTCTTTTGCCCAAGATGGAGTTCGATATCGATTACGAGGGCGAAATAAGCATACGGGGACGCGAGGCATTATCCCAGCACGCCTTCAAGCAACCCGAGTGTGCGACGCTTCATGTAGGTCTAGGTTCTTCCGCACCTTCATCAGGGATTCTTGGACCTAGTTATGTCTCTATGGTACAGTTTTTTGATCCTGCTCTATTCTTCATTCCTAGGCTTCAGACAACTTGATCAATCGATTGTACAGACTTGACAACGAGTTCAACACATATCGAGACAAAATACCACCATCGTTAATCTTCTCCGCCAGCTGGCATCGCCGGCGATGTCTGCAGGGTGGTTTTCACAGCCCGCACATTCAAGGGTGACCCCATACCTGGCATATACTCCAGTTCAACACTCAAACTGTGGGGATGAATCTCTGCACACATCAAGTAGGAGCGACAGAAGGGCGAAATTAGGGAAACATTGCATTGCAGAGATTTCGTGAAGGCTGCGATCGTGGGATTCAGGTTCCGAGCCCAAGGCAGAGGCTTGGAGAAACCCGCCCAGCATAGTGGATCCAAGCGCCTAATGTAGGACAATTTCTACTACTCTATGTATCTCTACTTCGTCCGCCAAGCCTCCTGTTATGACTCCAGATGGCTACAGAAGCAAAAATTGAATACGTCATTTTATTTGGAAAAAATTAGTCGGATCGGATTCGGTCTATGAGCTGGACTGAAGACGTTATTTTTTTGCGATGGCCCCGTCTGGAATAATTACCGCAATCGTAGGGGTCCATCAGGGTTGGTGGACCCACCTGGATGAAAGCAGTGATAAGACGTGGTAGAGAGGCGAAAAGCGTGGTTGAGGTGGAGCTGATGTCTTCAACCTCGGGAGATGTTTGCGAATTGTGGAATGGAGACGGAGTAGTCAGGGTACTAGGGACATCACCAATCATCGAATTGTTTGATATTGAATTAACACCGGTCGATCTCCAGATAGCCAAGTTCACGAGGCTCTGGAGTTATCACGCTTCTTTGAATCGGGACCGGTAGGATCCACATACAACGACGATCAGCCGTGAGACACGGCCTCCAGATTTCACGAACTCTCACCGAGTAGCCCTTCAACTAACGATGATCACGAGAAGGTAGAACAACCGCAAATCACCGTTGTTGATAACGACCAAGAGAACCTTCTGGAAGATGATGATCCCACCGGTGTCTAAGATTTTGAGACGGCCAAACTTCGTATTTTGGGACTGACACTCCAACCGCAACGCAAGAAAGCTGTAATCCCGGTAGAACAGCACCGAATATCGTCCTGAATATTGGTGGCCAACGTGTTTCTGATCTAGAACTCAAATAGTTGCAATATTCGGCGTTCTATTGCAATTGGGAGTCATAATATTTGCCGGTTGAAGTGCTGTTATCCCCTTGGAATGAAAGATTCAAGAAGAATGATAAGAAAGTTCTTCCATATGCGCTCCCTTCGATGGCTGCTGACACTGTTTCATTAGTCATAGGAACGTTTATTTGCGCACATTGGACTACTTTCCGTAGAATCTGGAGATTACTCTCAGTCTTAGTCTTAGAATTCGAGCTCTAAATCCAAATTCTGGAAGGGGGTCTAGTGCGACCCATTCGTGGTAGCCACCCATCCATGGACGGGCAGTACCATCCATGGACAGGGCGGTTCCACGAATGGTACCACCATTCATGGACCTATGAATGGGACAGGTGAAAATAAGGTATGTAAATTAAAAAATAGCTTCGCTTCTATATATCTCTATTTTTTATCCCTTTGCCGGTAACCGGGTTTGGGCCCACAGATGGGCCAGCTTTTAAAATACACATCACACAACCACAATCCAGCCAAATGCCCCCAGAATAAATAGAAATACTCTACATATGGTGAAATTCA
>Ga0307515_10001226_pt1 | contig 58646 bp, 51 predicted proteins | sample 17_EM_MG_FD_194513 | JGI IMG/M metagenome (GOLD analysis project Ga0307515, IMG submission 194513) | Populus trichocarpa ectomycorrhiza microbial communities from riparian zone in the Pacific Northwest, United States - 17_EM | ecosystem: Host-associated > Plants > Roots > Unclassified | place... | reverse complement strand
TATCGTGTAACGAGACATGTCGCATCGACATATGGTCGATCGATGACTAATGGTGCTAACTACAAAAGAGGCAAGTTACATCATAGTCCTTGGCATAGTGATATCCGTACTTCCAATCAGCTCAACATTGCTCCAGGACGGCTATCACGTCCGTTTCAAATAAAAACAGTAAACAAAGCAGAAGAGGAGCCAATCAAACATTGTGGATCTCCTCGAAACAAATGTGCCCAATCAATCACTTTGCTTTCTGACAGCATTCCTGACGCCATATCCAATTCGAATTCCGAGACAATATCCGTGACCATTTCTGAGGCAATTCCCGATTATATCAAGGCCATTTGCGAGGCCATTCACAAGTCCAATTCCAATCCTTCCCATCGCAGCACACTGCTTCAGAAAGGGGGGCTGCGGCGGTGACTTTGTGAAGCAGTCGGCGAGCATCTCAGCAGTCGGCATGTAGCTCAAGTGGATCTCTCCATCTCTAGCCATATCTGCAGCAAGGTAGTACTTGGTCGCACTGTGTGCAACTGCTGTGCCGCTGTAGGTTCTGTTCTTGATGCTCGCGATCAGTGACTGTGAATCGTAGAACACGTGAGGGATAGTCGGAATGCCAAGCTCGTGCAAGCGATGCGAGGTCTGGGTGAGTCTCACGCAGCGTACTCCAAAGGCATAGTATTCGGAATGTGTCGTCGACTGGGAAGTCGAGTTCTGCTTTCTCAACCTCCAGTCGACCGCTCCTCCGAAGATGTTCTCCAGTCCACTTGTCGATTTATCGTCATCCGGGTATCCAGCATAGTCCAAATCGACAGAACATCTAAGTGCCCCATCTCCATCTCCTCTGAGTGTACTTTCTCCCAGTGCTCCTTCCAGTGCTCCTCCAAGTGCTCCTCCAAAACGCAGGGGCCAGTCCTTCGTGTCGTTGAGGTACCGAAACACCCGTGTGAGAGCTACCATATGTTCATTGCTCGGGTCGTGATTGTCCCGGCTGATAACTCCGATGGCATATGCGATAGCAGGCCGAGTGGTGATCACCACGTACATGAGGGTTCCGAGCATTGATTGGGGTAAGGTCGGATTGCAGGTTTCTTCCTCTGGGTGTCTGTTGTCAAGGTTCATGGCCATTGGCATGGCAACCGGCCTGGACTCAGCCATTTTAAACTTTGCCAAGATCGTCCAAATGTAGCTGTGATGATGGATGTAGATCGTGTGATGGTCCCGATTGCTTTCGATGTTCATGCCGAGATAGAAGGTAACAGTGCAGAGATCATGCATCCGGAACCTCTTCTTCACTCGGTCCTTGATCTGCTAAGTGAAGCCCTCGTTAGCAATGATGCGGAGATCATGGAACTACAGAATGACCGCGGCAATGACTATGCCGTGATTTTCAAGCACGAATAGTCCTCCGTCGACACGTAATGCCACGAACCCAATCGAGATCATCAATTCCTTAAAAGTGCCGTACCAAATGTGCCAAGACTGTTTCAGGCCTTAAGGAGTCTTTCCCAAGCGGAGAACCTTCTTCTGCGAAGTTTTTGACCTTGGATCGTGGCATCGGCTCCCATTCCGGACCAAACCAAAGTATCCCTGCGGTGGTTGCATATAGATCTGGTTGTAATGGCGAGGTCGTGTACTAGAGGTTAGGGTTGCAACGGCGACCAGGTAATGCGGCCGGGTAAGTGCAACCTTATCTCGACTGCTCGTGAGGACTTAGATCCTCACCGAAAATCTTACTACACTTCCACACCTAAGATCACTCGAGGCCACATGTGCAACCGGATCTGTTCTATTACCACCCTGATCCCTTCGCAGCCGGAGGCCGGCGTATGTGCCTTGACACTATTATCGGTTTTTCAGCAATTAGATATGTTTCGCTCACGGGATTTCGAGAATTGCGATTTTACCCCTTTTTTCAACGGGTCACCCCATGTACAAAAACGAAGCAATTCCACCACTACAATGCCTCCTAAGAAGACCAAAAAATTCCCACTGCGCACTGCTAATGAGCGTGGAAGCGCAGAGACCATTCGGGCATCAATCGGTCATGGCACTCCGAGTCTCGCTAGTCGAATTACCCGTATTGAACTGCCTTCACCCAGAGTTCTCCCAGAGGCTGAAATCCACAATATTTCCGATCAAGAACACCTAATTGATGACGAGACTGATGATCGCGAAACCGACAATGAAGAGAAGGTCGACAATGAAGATGTTGATCCACGCGCCCCCTTATGACTGAATATCATTTTGGCAGATGTAGTGGAGCAGCAGTGAGCTACGGTGGAACGACAGAGGAGAATGATTGAATTCTTCTTCCAACAGAATACCGAACTACTCTCCCGATGAGAATGGACAAGCAAAAACGACACATTCGACATCACTCATCCAAGACGATACTGCAGAGGTGCATGCGAATTAGACACCTTTCTCGGCTCTCTTTGCTCGAACTTCCGCACTCACAGCCACCTCTTCTCCGATGGTGATACGAATAAGGTTCAGTATGCACGCAATCACCTCGGATGCTGAAGCAACCACCGCGATTATATCCTACATGAGACGAGTATGATCCACCCAATCACCTGGGGCCTGGACCTACTTACCAACGATTCCCCATGCATTCACGATTTCGACCTTTTCGTTAACGAAATCCAAAAGATGTACAGCGAGAAGGACCGCAAACTCAACGCAGGCACTCGACTGTGCCATGAGTTTCGCCAAGGTCACCACAACCCTGATGAGAGCGTACGAGCATATGTTAACCGACTACGACGAAACTGGAGAGAAGCTGGCTGGGATCAAGAGCAACAGAAGCTATCATGATACCATATGATCTGGGCGGGACTGAAACCCGAACTACATCCAATAATCAGACCCTTTTCCAACGAGGACGGGATGTTTGACAGTATCGACGAGCGTTTCGATCGAGCAGCGGATGTCGAAACCAAACCTCAGAAATACGACAAATCACAACAACAAAGGCAATACAGAGAATCATCCTCCAATGGCGGGAGCAAATGCAGATTCCGACCATCCATTTCAGAAACGCAGGATGCACTGAATGACGCACCAAAGCCCGATAAGCCAAAGCCGAGCGGCGGCGGAAAACAATCCGATTTACCCCCAGCACCGTGGGTATCATCGGAGGACTATGAGAAACAAATGGCTCGCGGAAAATGTTCACGATGCGCCGGCGATCACATGTCATTTAAGTGCCCAAGATACTCCCGTGCGACTTTCCCCGATAAACTCACTCCATGGGATGGCAAAGAGGGCAGCAACCGACAGATCAAAAGGCAGCGATCTTTCGATAACCAGCAAGCAAAGAACTAACGTACCACTCCCGGTACTTAGCTCGGCGGGGGAGGTTGGACGAGAGTGAGCATGCGTTGGGAAAACTGGGGTCGCAGGCGTTGATGGCAACTATGGACGAGATACGACTTCATCGGATCGCACTAAAATCGAGGGTCATCCTGGAGAGCCCGAGAGCAGAAATGTTAAGTCAATACCTATGCGGTACAGAAACACCTGATTCTGCTCACATAATCCACGAGATTCAGATACGAGATGAACATGGCGAGATGCAACACGTACCAGCTCTTATCGACTGCGGAGCTACAACCATTTTTATGGCTCCATGATTATTTAAGAATCTCGGGATATCTCATGAAGCAGCACATATTACTACACTCGGCTTGGGCGGACAGAGTATGCAACATGCGAAGGATAACCGAAAGATGTCAATATCCGTTCAGTATATGGAGCATCTCGCCCAAGTTACAGAACCGGAAGTGCTAGTCGTACCGATGTGACCCTACGATCTAGTACTTCGACTACCGTGGTTCAGGGGCCGGAACCCGGAAATTGATTGGAACCTCCGCCAATTGACTGCCTTACGGTCACCTCACAGTCCTCAGGCTGCGGATATATTGAGTGGTTAGGACACGCCTTCTCCAGAAGAACATGAGAAGCTACCGGAACGTGACGAGGACACGCCTGCTCCAGATATTGAACTTCTTCGAGCTGCCGCATTCAACGATCTGTTACCTGGCGAGGAGGTCGTTGAGGCATTTGCCCTATGGATAGGGGAATGCACCGGTCTCCTGGGAGCGACTATGGAGATCCCCACGTTGTCAGGTGAGCAGCCTACACGCTGAACGCGACGAGCGGGGAGCAACGACGGTAATTGCAGCAGAAGGGGGTCCACATGGGAATAGTGAATGACTGCTACCGGCTCACCGAGACACCAACGGAGTGACTGGACGGCGGGGCTTGGCTCCTCGTGAGCTAACCGCTAATGACAAGGCCTCCTGGATTACTCTTTCTTCGCTTATCTATATCCCATCCCTGTAAATACCGCATGGACTAACATTACTAGATGGAGCGAATATGGAAAGGATATCCACAGACAATGGGGGTTTCATTCCCGTGGTGTACTCGGAATTCGTGGACAATTTTAATAACGCAAAGTCGGAAAGACTCGCGCCGCACCGTTCCATTGACCATGCGATCGACCTGGAACCAGGCTTCAAACTACCATATGGACGAATCTACAATCTCTCAGAATTCGAACTTAGAACGCTCAAAGCCTATATTGAGACGAACCTAGCCAATGGCTTCATCCAGCTGTCATCATCCTCGGCGCCAGCATTGATCGTATTCGCCGAAAGAACAGATGGAGGACTCCGGCTTTGGGCGGATTACCGGGTTCTCAACACGGGGACAATCAAGAACCGGTACCCCCTACCTCTGATCTCAGAAATACTCGACAGACTACACGGAGCTCGGATTTTCACCAAACTGGACCTCCATAACGCCTATCATCTGATCAAAATCAAAGAAGGCGACGAGTACCAGACCGCATTCCGAACCCGGTACGCCCAATTCAAATACCGAGTTATGCCCTTCGGCTTGACAAATGCACCGGTGACCTTTCAGGCCTACATCGATGACTGCCTACAGCCCTATAGGGACAACTTTGCCGTGTGTTACCTGGACCACATACTCCTCTACTCGACCAATGAGAAGGAGCACGAAGAACACATACGGAAAGTGGTACAAACGCTGCAGGAATTCGGTCTCTATTGCCAGGCCGAGAAGTGCCAATTCAGCTTCTCAGAAGTCAGTTTCCTCGGATTCATTGTCAACTCCGACGGGATCGGTATGGAATCTGTCCGCATATCCACCATCCAAGATTGGCCTACACCGAAGTCGGTACGGGATGTACAGGTGCTGGTGCGATTTGCGAACTTCTACCGACGGTTCATCAGGAAATATGTCAAGGTTACGTTACTCCTGACGGAGTTACTAAAGAAGACAGAAACATTAAACGCACCGAAAACAAGCGTGAAGTCAAATAAGCCTACTTACAATTGGGAATGGACTCGTGAGGCCGAACTCGCATTTCGGAACCCGAAGAGGGCTTTCACCTGAGCACCGATACTCCAGCATTTCAACCCGGCATAGGGGATCATTCTCCAGACCGATGCAAGTGGCTTTGCGATTGCCGGCATCCTTAATCAATTTGACGGATTCAGAACCATCAGACCGGTCAACTTTTACACTCGAAAATGCTGCCCTGCCGAACAGAATTACGACACGTACAATCGGGAGCTCTTAGCCATTGTGGAGAGTATGAAGCAATGGCAACGCTACCTCCAGGGAGCGAATCATAAGGTCTTGATACGGTGCGACCACAAGAATCTCAAATACTTTCAAACGTCAAAAGTGCTCTCGCGGAGACAGGCTCGCTGGGCGGAAATCCTCTCTTCCTACGACTTCACTATCGAACCCCTGGATGGAAAGAGGAACCCTGCAAACGCACCATCCAGAGGACCTGATTACGAAGAAGGCTACGAAAGGCCCACCGCACGGCTCCTGGCAACTCTGGCAGTAACTACCGTTCAACCATATGATGACCTCCTACTGGCAATCAAGGCAGCTCAGGCGTCCGACTCTTTGGCCACCAACGGGAAACTCAGAATCGTCGACACTCCAATGGTCGGATACCCTGACCTGTCGAAAGCTGGTGGGCCTGATGGACCTACCGAGGAGCAATAGAAAGCCATCTCGGGAGCACTGAACTACAAAGGGAGAATATACATACCGGCGGACGCTTCGCTCCGCAACAAAGTGATAAGTCTTTTTCATGATAACCCCGAATCCGGTCATTTCGGAGTTCTCAGAACTGCTGAACTCCTATCTAGAGATTTCTACTGGCCCGTGCTAGATGCTGCAATCCGAAAGTTCATTGCCGGTTGCGAAATATGCCACAGAATCAAGGCACCGCGCCATGCTCGCCACGGAGTCAACATACCACTACCACCACCTCTGCACCCTTGCAATGGAGTCACCATGGACTTCGTCACGGACCTCCCGGAATCAACAAACTCGGGCTTCACTGGCATCGCAGTAATCGTCGATCGACTGACACAGATGGCGAGCTACCTACCCTGCCGAAAGGATATCGACTCACCGGAGTTGGCACGTATGTTTTTCGAGCACGTGATCTGCAAACATGGTGTACCGGATATTATCATCACCGACCGCGGCACGCAATTCACCAGCCGATTTTGGACTTGAGTCTGCTCTCATCTGAGCATCAATCACCGACTCTACACCGCATTCCATCCACAGACCAATGGCCAAACGTAGCACCAAGTTCAGATCATGGAACAGTACCTCCGAGCCTTTTGCAACTACGAACAGGATAATTGGGTCGACCTCCTACCATTGGCGGAATTTGCGTACAACAACTCCATGCACGCTTCAACGAGAATGACCCCATTCTGGGCCCTTTACCATCGCAATCCCCAGATGCAGTTTAAACCACCGCTGCCGCCAGCATCGCACCTGAAGTCGGAGATCCAAGCGGATGTTGTGCTTGAAGGACTAGAACTGACTCATCGAGTCCTCCGCGAAAACCTACTGGATGCTCAACAGCGGCAATCTAAGTACGCTGGCGGCAAAGAAATCCCCTTCAAAGTCGGGGATAAAGTGTGGCTCTCAACCAAGCACCTCCGGACTACTAGGCAATCAAAGAAGCTCGATCACAAGCGCGCTGGACCATACACGGTAAGTAAGATCATCAATAAGAATCCATACAAATTAGACTTGCCGAATACTATGCGCAACCACAACGTTTTCCAGGTATCATTACTCGATCTATATACAACCCCGGTTGCAGGCTAACGTCGATCAGAACCGCAACCGACGAGTGTGGATGACGCCGGAGAGCAAGAATGGGAGGTCGAAATGATTGTTGATGCTAAGCTGCGTTATCTGAAGCTTCACTACATTGTTCAATGGGCGGGATATAATCACGTACGTACAAGCTGGGAACCGGCGGAAAACCTCGAGAATGTCCAGGAGCTGGTCGACGATCTTCATCGAACACATCCGGAGAAGCCGCTGAGGACATGAGGTCAGTTTCAGGCCTCGGATGCGGAGGAAAGGAATTCAGTTTCGGCACTCGGACGCGGAGGAAATGGGTTGAGTCTCGGGACTCGGGAGCGGAGGAAAGGCATCATTTGGACGATCTCTTTTGCTTCTCCTTGCTTCACTTCTTTCTCTGATTGGTCCGGCCCGGTACAAATGGCCTTGGCATGGGATTTACCACCATCGGATCATAGTCAAGTGGAGGTGGAGTTTCCCTGTGCACCGGATCCGCAGAATTATCGTGCGATTTGTGTTATACTTTCTGTCCATCCCTGTATGAAGATACGCAGCCCAGGAGGCCTGCGCATACAGAGAGGGATGATGTAATGGCGAGGTCGTGTACTGGAGGATAGAGTTGCAACGGCGAGCACGAAATGCGGCCGGGTATGTGCATCCTTTTCTCGACTGCTCGTGAGGACTTAGATCCTCACCGATAATCTTACTACACTTCTACACCTAACATCACTCGAGGTCACATGTGCAACCAGATCACTTATATTACCACCCTGATCCCTACCAAGCCGGAGGCAGGCGTACGTGGCATTACACTCTGCCTCCAAGTCACCTCCCAGGAATGCCGTGCATACCTCCATTTGATGGATCTCGAGATCATACTTGGCGGCGATGGCGAGTGCCAACCTGATGTGGTCCAAGCGAGCTGTCGGCGCATACGTAGCATGGTAGTCGATGCCATCAATTTGGTGATTTCCTCCACAGACTAGCCTGGCCTTGTACCACTGTACGTTGCCTGCTCCAGCGCACTTGATCTTGTATACCCAGTGACTTGGCAAAGCCTTTCTCCCTTCAGGAAGCCCCACAAAATCTCCAAAGACTTGATGCTGACCAATTGCATCTAACTATGGTTTCATCGCGGTATGCCATTTCTTGGCGAGTGGAGACTCGGCGGCTGCTTTGTAAGACGTTGGATAGTCAATACCTTCCTCATGATCGTCGGAGATCGCAGCTGCAGCGTAGATGGGAATCATATCATCGATTTCCACATCTTCAAGCGCCAATTGTGCACAGTCTGCGGACGTATCCTTCCCAGCGCGGTTTTGGCAACTGCCTTTGGCCGGCGGCTTCCATGCATCTCCAAGTGACGTCTCAAGGGCAGCCAATTCTCGTAACATCTTCTTTGGCTTTGGAGGATCCGCTGGTGAATCATCGTCCAATGACTCCTCCGTTTGACGTTCGGTTGGTTGCTTCTCTAGGGGTTTGGGTTCCTCGATGACAGCTCCATAGAAGTGCTCGTTCAAGATCGCTTCGTCTGCAGCATTCGGTGCTGTGTACCGCTTCCCTTCTCTGAATACCACATCTCGCAAGCGGTGAAGCGTCTTGGCCAAAGGATCCTATTCCAAGTACTGCTTAGTCGATATGCTGTACCCAACGATGATCCCCGGAGTGGCTCTGTAATCCAGTTTCTTTTGTTTCGCTTTTGGAACGTGGAGACAAGCCAAGCATCCAATCAAACGGGGATGCTTCAACGATAACTTCCTCCCATGTCAGGACTCGTATGGAGTCTTGCTGACTACCGATTGCATCAGAGGGCGGTTCTGGTGATAGACTGCCACTGAGCCTGCAAATGCCCAGTACTTCTTCGAAATTCCGGCTTCGTCCAGCATGCATCGTATGCACTCCATGACGGCGCGGTTCGCCCGTTCGATGACTGCATTAGACTGAGGTGAAGAGGGCGTAGTCGTTTCCTTTCGTGTGCCCTCTGATTTGAGGTATTCTGCGAATTTCTTGGAGGTGTACTCACCGCCTCGATCTGTACGAAATCACGTCACTTGCTTGTCCGACTCCTTTTCTGTAAGAGCCATCCATTCTTTGAATTTCTCAAAGGCTGCCGACTTGTACGTCAATATGTACTCATCGGTATGCCTCGTGGAATCGTCGATGAACAGCAGAATATAGCGACCTCCTCCGATGGTTGTTTCCAGGGGACCGCATTCGTCCCAGTGCAAGAGCTGCAGTGGCTCAGTGGCACGGGAGGTCGTGGGAGTAAAGGGCTTTCTCGTCAATTTGCATTTGATGCAAGTCTCGCAATCGCAGTTGCCCGTCATTTTCAGAGCATCAGTGATCGTCGGCAAGATCTCCAACACTTTGAGACCAAGGTGAGCCAGGCGGCAGAGCTATTAAATCCGCTTATCTGCATCGTGCCGAGATGCATGCCCAGTCGTCTTAAGTGCCAGCAGGCAACTGTCGTCGATAGCCGTGTATTCGGTCGATTCCGGAGCTCGATCCTGAACTAATAGCCCCTCGACCTCAGCTGCAATTGCAATCAACTAGCCCTGGCCATTTTAGAGGTTGTGACCGTACTGATTCACCGGTTCGACTTTGACGTCCTTGCCCATGACCTGAGATTGTGAGATGAGGTTGAAGGATCTCAGCAAATGCACCACTTCTTGAAGTATGATCATTTCCGTCTTTCCATCTGGCAGCTGGCAAGTCAACCTAACACTTCCATATCCGGATGCAAACGATGTGACCCCATTGAATCCCTTCACCTGCTTCGGATTCAAAGGATATGTGGTGTAGTTGATGAACATTGATTGACGGCCGGAGATGTGAGTCGTGCATCCGCAATCGATGAACCAATCGCTAGATGAAGCATTTGAGCTAGCCACCATCCAATAGTTCTGGATCGAAGTGGTGAGAGTTGAAGCAGTCTCAGTCGATGCGTTTGCTGCAGTGTCGGCTGACTTAGGAGGATCACCACGTTGCTTGGTCAAGCTGTTCTCAGTGGTATGCCCTCGCCGCTGGCAATGAAAGCACTTCTGGAAATCCTTCTCTTTCCTCTCGTCCTTACTATCTCTCTTATCATCTCTCTTATCCCTCTTTGGGCTTCTGCCGCCTTTACTGGCTTTACTGCCATTACCACCATTACCATCATTACCACCTCTGCCACGCTTCTTTGCAAAGAGCACAGCTTCTGGAGCGAACCCATTCTCTCTTTTGATTGCAGCTTCCTGTTCGATGAGCTTGGTGACGATCTCACCGGGCGTGGCGGTCATCATGGCCTTTCTGTCCATCATGAGCTCCTGGAATACTTTCCACTCGTTGTTCCTTGGAATCCCGCAAAGGTGGTAGAAGATGTGCTCTTGCTCACCCATCTTGGAGATTGTCTATGCATTGTCCATATCGGCATCTGTGTCAGTGGTCGATGGCCCTGCGCAGAGAGTGTAATCTTTGACTTTCTGATCGATCCGTGATGCGTAATTGTCGACATCTCCGCAGTCCTGTAGCTTGATGCTCCCAAGGTCTTCCCTAATCCCCAAGATGTTGAGCTTCAACTTTGACTTCTAGGCTGATTCTAGCTTTTCCCAAAGTGTCTTCGCATCGTCGATGACCAGGTATTCCGCTTGAATCCTTGGATCCATGCCGAGTAGGATGGTCGATCTGGCAGCATCATGGCGATTCATCCAGACTTTGAAAGCGGCCATCTCTGTAGCGGTCGCGTTTGCTGCTAGCTCTTCCGGCTTGTCGTCGTATCCTTTGATGATACAAAACACTTGCTTCTGCTCGAGAAGTTGGGCCATCTCGGTTACCCATTGTGCATAGTTCGTGCCATTGAACTTGGTGATGGTGATCTTAGTCAAACTCATCCCGTAACGAGATGTTGAATCTTGTATCGCAATCGTCAGTTCTCGTGGTCTCGCGGATTGAGCGGGTGACGTCCTGCAGCCGCCGTCAGAAATACGGCGTGGTGCGGGGTAATTGCTTAGCCTGTGGAGACACTTCTCCGTGACGATGTTGATTTCAACTCGACCAACGAAAATGGAAGTAATTTTATCGTCTGTTCCCGTTTTCAACGCAAGGGCTCATAACCTGTTGTACAGTGGCGTGCGCTCGAGTAGTCGAGCGTGTGCATGCGTATGAGAAGGTGTGTCTATTGTATCATGTAACGCGACATGTCGCATTGACATATGGTCGATCGATCAATAATGGTGCTAACTACAAAAGAGGCAAGTTACATCATAGTCCTTGGCATAGTGATATCCGTAATTCCAATCAGCTCAACATGAATGAGCTTGCAGGAGGATTGACTGTAGTTGCGGCAGCAGAAGAGTGACACAGAGGACGTGCTTGATTGACTACTACAGGTTCGCCAAGACGCGAAGGGGGAAACAGGTCAACAGCGGTTGTCTATTGTGATGAACTGTCTGATCCAGCTATCCCTGGACCCCTGCCCATCTCCACGCTACCAAAGCACTCTACAATGCCGAGAATGCTGTTAAGAATCGGAACAGATATAGGTGCTGTGGAGATGGTAACAACATATCATGTGGGTCGTATCCCAGCATGATATGAATATTTTGTCATGTCCCCGCGATATACAAGCACAGTGTAGTCATATTCCACAAGATATCGCAGAGACTCCCACAGTGGCCGATTGAGCACCTAATCGATTCCGAACCAGGCTTCAATATACCATATTGCAGAATCAAGAATCTTTTGCAATTCGAGTTGAAAACTCCCAAGGCCGACATTGAAACAAAGGTACCAACTGGATTCTTCCAGTGAACATCAGCTATGGCATTACTGAGATTATTTACGAAGATGAAGGACATCAGACTGTGGCTGTGTGTATATAAGAGAGCTTTGAATAATGCCACAGCTAACAACCAATATCCACTGCCGCTGATCACAGAGATGATCGATGAGTCACGCGCAGCCTGGAACATCACGAAACTGAACCTTTGGAGTGCCTATCACTTCATGCGGATGACTGAAGGTGATGAGTACAAATACACATTTCGCATCCACGACTGCAAGTTGGAATACTGAGTCATGCCATTCGGGTTAATGAACGCTCCAAGTACGAAGCTACAATACGCATGAGAGATTAGTTGTCGGCAGAGCAACCATGTTTAATGCTACGAATGATCCTACAGAAGGTGCCAGAATGAAGGACCAGAGAACACTGAAGGACAGAAAAGTCCAGCAGCTCCAAGAGTGCCGGGATAAGCGTACCTAGAGAGGAATCAACATTTGCATCTTGCATCCAGAAGATAAGCCCACATAGCTAATTTACAAACAAGCATCCCAAGTCAGACAACATAAGTATAGACAAAGCGAACTCTGAAAAGGCGAAATGATGTTGAAGGGTAAAACACGAAGCAAGTCGAACCATAGAGCAAGTCAATTACCAAAGCGGGTCAAACAGTACACCCAAGCAAGAGGAAAAATGAGATCAAAGCAAGTGCAAAAATGAAAAGAATGCAAGCTGAGAAATGAGACGATGCAAGTAGACCAGGACCAGCCAAAAGCCAAATGAAGCCGAAGACCTCCCAAGTCCAGAGACGAAGGATGTTGAATGACATGTCCATAAATCAAAACAGTTACCAAATGGAATCACCAAAAGTCTACTGAAGAATCGGTTAGCCGAGCAATGTCATCAATTATCAACCGATTTCAGTCTAAGTTATTCTTAAACCTATGAACTGCAAAAGGGAGAATGACCATGTGAAAATTGCATCCTACCGACAAGTAGACAAGCCCATCCGGATGCAGTCTACCAAGACACCCACAACGAAGTCAACAGAAGAGTCAACTGCGACTTTAAGCAGCAAAGTCCAACAAGTCAATGAAAAACCTGCTGAAGCTACCAATTGAGACCGCAACCAGAAGTTGAACATGAAGTCTATGAAGATGTCTAGTACAATTCTATAACATCCGCTCATTAAGAGCAACTATGAATATTATAAGATGGTCACTAAACCGGACTTCGAAAGACCATAACCAACTAAATGTCATCTACCAATCACTTTTAGCTGCATGATATATTCTACAGAGCACGCGGAAGCACTGCACAAGGGCTCTAGAGAGTGCAGGCGCACTTGAACTTGGTAATTATAACCATACTAGAGAATCTTATGGGTTAGATATGAACAAAGGAGACACAACTACATGCACTTGACGTACAGGAACAATGATCACTGAATGCTACCCACTTGTCCGGCGGCGGAAGTTCACATCAATGCCAAGTCACAAGCAGAAGCTTTGCACCCCTGGCAATTCTGAGTGTGACAAATACCGAGATACAAGCTATGGAATTCGTCAGCATTGGTGTAGGGGTTTGTAAGCGGAGAAAAGGAGATGGGATTACTTTTGGATGATTTCTTGTTTCTCTATTCTCTTCTTCTCTTCTTTGGATCTCGGCCTGTTACGAATGGCATTGGCACGGGTGTTTAACACCTACCAATGGAGATGGAGTTTCCCCATGGGCCGGAGCCGCCGAAAGGTTGCCATTGAGCTGTGCCAATCGGTAGCGGGACTGATGACTTGGTACTAGTACATATGGAGCATGAATGCAGAATACCGTCTTTGCAATTCTCTCATACGGTTTATGAAGCCCAAGGGCTCTGAGCATACTGAGGAGATAATGTAACAGTGGTACATGAGGCGGGTCAGGGGTAACAGCCATTCAATATATTCGGCTCGCCACGAGACTCAGAGCTCTCGTGATAATCCTACCAACCCACCTACATGAACTCTCACTTGCATTCATATTTGCAGCCGTATCCCATAAGTGCCATACACACGCCTAAATAGCCGAATGCTGGCGTACTAGTATTTCCAAGTCCCAGCAGTCGAAGGCCTCTCCTTCGTATATGATCCGGGATGGGTGGCAACGTGCAAGGATGTCAACGATGGGGTCAATAAACCCGAAGCGTGCATTGTGGAAAGCATCAAGTGGGCCATCAGGAGAGACCTCAATTTTGACACGGCGAAGATGGAAGAAGCACTCTTCACATGTATGAGAAGCCCCAAGCAGCACCTCTGGCCAGAGCTCACAGCCAAAATCCAAGTGGGAGACTGTTTAGTCTGGTTCATGAAGGATGCAGCGCAGCGGCTGGGAGTCTGGATGGACGACCACTTACCGTTCAATTAGCATCACTACCATACCTGGATTTGGGCCAGGGCCGCAGATGCCAGAAAGTCCGTACTGACAACGACGTATGGAATCGTCCGAGAGCAGGTAAGTGCCATTCAATTTACTTGCTTCCAGGCGGTCGCACTGAACAGCACAGAGCTCTGGTGTAATGATGAAGAATTCGGCAGACTAGAGGATCTTCAACTTCTCCTTGATCAGTAGGACAAGTTAACCTTGGGGGTTCTGCCTACGACGCTACCAGGACTAGTTTCAAGAGATTCAGGACTCACACCGGTGTCAGTAATGCACGACTCCAGGCAGCATTGAATCACTGTGAGGTGAGCAGGGGGATGCCAGGACTCACAGCTAAAGGAGATGTACAGCCACCCAGTGTTCTCAACCGTCCCGTCCGTCTCCGTCCTTCCTCAAGACGGACGGAATGTCGGCCGTCATCCACCGTCATCGGGCGGTTACTGTATATCGTTAGACTAAACCCAATCAAGCCCGATAATGTTATACAGGCTTCGGAATGTATGAAATCCTGGTGCAGAGGGTGTAATCTTTGGAGAAACAGAGTCAGAAATAGTATGGATGGAGCATATGCTCACAGGTCTTGCATCACGGTCAGAATAGTAATTGAAATGATTTTCTTATAATTTTTGTTATGTGCGCTAAGACTTCTCCGTCGACGGCCGTCCTTTCCGTCCGTCTCCGTCCAGCCTCAAACAGACTGCGCCGTCTTCGTCCTGCTCTCGGACGGACGGATTCTTGCCGTCCGTCCCCGTCCTGACCAATCCCGGACGGACGGGACGGTTGCGAACACTGAACTCATCAATGCCAGCGGGCTCTCCATCATTTCATCATTATTCTGTTGTATTCCATTTGACTGTGTTCGGATGCTTTCTCTTTTCAGAAGGGAACGACAGGTTGCAGGATTGGAGCTCTGCCATCTAGCCAGCTAGCCCAGTCGCAGAGGGGATTAAGGGGCTGTCATATTGTTGATAGAGTGAATACAGTATGATTAAAACAAAAAAAAAACTTCCCTGCAAGTTGTCATACTCACCATCCATTGGACTGGGCCTGCAGGCAAGTGTTCACCATGCCTCCTGAATGCCTTTACAGGCTGAGCCCAGACATAATGATCATTGCTGCTGTGTGAGCTACGGTGAATGTCATAATCCTTCTCACTATGAATGGATAATACAGACAGATCTTCAGAGAATGCAGTGTTCCATCTACGTACACTGTCATAGCCGTTGGAGATGATCAATTATATATGACCACACAGCTATCTTAGGTGGTCTTCAGGAAGTTGGTCTGTTTATATTATATACCATAGGGTGATTATACCCACCCTAGCCCTGGTACATACGGTAGTACAGTAGTCTTAATATATTGAAGATAATCTGTCGCAGCCTGTAACCATCACATCATATCATAATCTCATTATATCAGTACTAATTTGCCACACCCCAGTAGGCTTATAGACCTGCAGCAGAGTTGTTCTGCAGCAGGTTTGAAAGCTGTTTGGTATGGAGTTCAATTGTGGCATTTGATAAATAAAGCTCACAATCATCATCTTGTTCAATTTCAATGTGCAGTCATTTTGCAATAATCTTTCTTGTGATACTTCAGATTCAACTTTCAGTAGTAGTCTCAACTATCTGTCGGTCTGCAGTAGGTGATTCAATTTTGGGATGCCATTTGGTAACCAATTTGACACATTGGTAGACAGTATTTAGTCTAATTGGAAATGGTTTCAGTGGATATTATCGCATTCATCTGAAACAACTCCATTAGCCATTTTTTCACACTCTCAGGATGTGTCTAGCATACTTGAAATGCTAAGTGTTTCTTTAGTAGGAGTGCAGTCACATACATAATCCCCATAGTTGGTATACTTGTAAGCTTAGTTGCCATTGGAACTGTACTCTGGGGGCATAGCACTGCCAATTGCTTGATGTGCAGAGTAGCAATTGTCCAGGCATGGTTTCTATTTATCCTCATGACATGCTGGGTATTACTTGAATAACAATCTGTTCATTATCTTCTGAAGATACTTGTTATTTCATCTTATGGTACACTGGCAGTCTCTGCATCACATACACTTTTCATCGCAGCTGTTAACCGATTCCACTGTATGGGCATAACCAAATATCCAGTGGTGATTCTCTACTGGAATACATACTGAATGGTGCTTCCTCCAAGCACCTTCAGTGCAATAGCGGCATCCAGTTTGACCAAAAGTCTTGGCAAAGCAGATGTGGTGAAATAAGTCGACAACAGTGACAGCAATAGAATGACTGACAGCAGCAACAGATTTTTCACATCAAAGCGACCTGGGAATAAGATTCCTCGCACAACTGGACCACCTGAGGAGCGCAGGCGCCTTAGCAGCAAGAGACAACACAAGAACCGACTCAATTGAGAGGATTTGGGATAGGGCTTGGCAAAAAACACAAATACACAAACAGTAGCATACCACAGCATCCACAGCTGAGCACAACAAACGGACTCTGGTATGCGAGTTTTACCATTGAATCGACTCCAGAATAGCAGTTTCTGATCATTTTGACAACTACTGCTCATCAGGAACTAGATCTGCAACAAGAGCATCTAGTTGATACGAAGCAACTCGACCACCAAAGGGTTCATCAACAAGGGCCATGCCTGACCGTTGGATTACTGCTGGAAAGATCACAGGAGTTTGGCTGACTTAGAGAGATATGAATTTGACGCAGGTGCGAGAGGGTATCAGCATTATTGGGAACCAGCCAGATCAGAACAAATGCCTCACTGTTGTTGCTGGCAGCGGGCATAGGTAGCGAAACACCAATGGGAAAACAGCAAGAACTGACACCTTGAAGTCATCAGATGCAACAGGAGTCAGCAGAAGCGAAATGGAAATAACAATAAGGTAGGAGACATGCGAAGTCGCCCAGTTTCAGGATACAGTGGACATGATCATAAGAATGCATGCGGCACACCGGCCCTGTGAAGAGATTCAATTGCTTGACAATACTCAAAGGATAATCAGCAGCCTGGAGAGGTGTATTACTGGCAAGAAGGGTAATGTCAAATGGGGGACTGCCATCTCTGACACAGCACGGAACATTCTGGCCAGATCACTACCACTGCAGAGGGATTGAGAGACAAAACATGGTTTCCAACTGTCGAAACGTGGAGACACAATACCAAGAGAACAATAATGAATAGAAAACCTCGAGCAGTAGCAGCAGCAAGCACAATTGTGGCCTGAGCAGCTTTTGCCAATTCTGACCCAAGTTCCACCCGAGCCTTCAACAATCATAATGACAACATCAAAACCTACCCTGACAAGACTCTTGGCTGCTGTCCCACGATTGATAAAGTAGGGTATTGAAACCAACAGCGGACAATCTTAGGCCACAGGTACCATTCCGGCCCCAACATCTTGTTCGGATATGGTACACAGCCAACTGGTCTTGAACATGCACACAAGTTTTCCCAACCCCTATATGACACATGAAGAAATTACATTGGAAATCAACAGTGCACTGTGCGGGCAGCACGTCCTGGTACATACGCAGTTTCTGAACGCAAGGAGAAATCACTGGGGTACACTCCACACAATAAGTATCAACGATGCCAATGCAGAGATTGCCCTCCTGTACCGAGACATCCCTATCATGTTGGACTGAGCTCTTGTAGCATATGTCATTACATGACTGTGCATTAGGGCTGGCAACAATTATATAGGCTAAATGGTATCTTAGACTGAGACTTGAAAAATCCTTTGGCTTGACAGGTTCGTCACAACAGGTTATTAGCCACGGTGCAATCAGTTTTTCCACACCAACTGCGACATGTTATATGCTGTCACATTCGAATTGTGACCCTTCATATAAGTGATGTCGCCGATTCCCAAATGCCTTGGGTCCATGTCCTCAATCAGAACACCCTTCTGCTGGATGATGTTTAACCAACACTGATGATGACGCCATCTCTTGAAGAAATATAATACCCAAGAGCGTAGAGGACTGCGTCGGTTGCGATTGACATGCTGGTTGCGATGGCTGCCATAGCCGCAGTGTTGGATGAGACCCATGTACCACAATAAGCAATCCAAAGGCCACCTCGACTAGACATGTTTGGGATGAGTGGGGAGAATGTGTTGGCTGGAGTGCCATATGCATTAGAGTTAAAATAGGAATGTTTTGGAAGCAAATTAAAATCAGGTCAACCAGTGGCCTGCCAAGGCAAGATCAACATACAGTAAGGAATTTGCATTGTTTAGGACAAGTTGCCAGGTAATGGACTGCTGGTACTTGGGAGTTGTCACCGGGTGGACACAGACCAAACCACTGTGGCACATGGTGGTTGGTCAGTTACAGTGTGCAACATAGCTTATTTCCCCCAACAGACTCGAGAGCCTTACTGTGGGAATTGCAGATCACAATCAACACATTGTGTGTACTTCCTAAATGTGAGAATGAGGAAGCATTACTATCAGCTGAACAGAGTGCCTTCACTATAAGCCTTGAATGCGAAATCCTTCGTTCCTCCACCCTGGAAGTTATCCACAGCAATCCATAATCTACTGGCAAGAGTTTTTTTGTGCTATGCGAGAGGGTATACTGCCCTTTGGTGGCCAGTCTTGAATTTGGGATACAGCAGTGGAGAACCATCTCCGATTTTGATACCGACACTGACACTGTCAGTGAGATATATTCAACTACATGTGCTTCCGCCACTAAGCGTCTGCCTATTAGTGGTTAGGTTTAAAAGGGAAATGAAGGTCATTACTTCCGCTTCGTTTCTCGAGCAGAAGTCAACATTCCTGCAGGGAATCATCCACAATTTCCAATCCGACCTAGACAACTTGGCATACTTAAACATATATCTACCACATTACATGAGGTTATGGTGGCTTGAATTTCAAATAGAGATGGCGATGAATGTTGCAACTTTGATTATCAAGCTGCAGGAAATACAGCAGCAGTGCACGGTCTCGAATCTTCTCCGGTTCACTGTGAACTTAACATCGTCACGGCAAAACATGTTCAATTTGGACCGTGACAGTGACTGCTTAACTCAAGATTGGAACCGAGACACTGTATTGGGGAATCAATGATACTTTGTTTGGCCACTCTGTGGACTGTGGTGGAACGGCTGACTGGATGTCCAGAGAGTGAAAGCTAACAGCACAACCGACGACCAATTATAGCAATCTGCCTCTGACTGACACCACCAATAGCATGACTGCGAGAATGCTCAACTGGGTGCAGCTCAGAGTATTTCACACTATAGCTTCTGCCTTTGGTTGTGTGTTTGTTTTGTTTCCGCTTTTCTATGGCTTAGTGCTGGATGTATGTAGTAACACCATGCTGTAATGTTAGGCTGTGTCTGTGTAATTTACATCATCACGAGGCTGTGGGTTAGGGCGGGTAGTTCCTAAATTCAAGACTTGTCATCCTAGCCATTGACTGAATCAATTAATCCTGGTAACAAGTTGGTCAAAACATCTCCGGGCAACTACATCCGTCCGGGCAGAAACCATTGATATGGTGGGCCACAAAGTCTGGGTGTGATGGACACTCTGCACCATTGTGCTAGTGCGGTATATTGGCAAGGCTACAAATGGACAACAGAAGTTAAAGGAGGAGATACATGCAGAAACTAAAGAAATGGCAGTCCGTGCTGAATTGTAGTGGTTATTGAAGCCCAATACCATTCAGCATCAGGAGCAATGCGGTGAAAACAAATGTTCATTGGTGGTCTTCAGGAGAAAGGGGAAGCATGTAGTCCAGAGAGTAGTGAATACAGGAGTGACTGCTCCTAGAGTACAGTACAAGGCGGAACAGTACACAGATGCTGCCCCTGACAGCCTCTGTGCTCTCTGGTATGGGTGACGCCAAATTGAAAGGAAGTGCAGCCACCAACCAATGTGTGGTTACTGCGCCTGACCAAACAAATTGGACAAACGCTGGTGAAACATAGTTGGATTAAGGTAGAAATTACCAACATTGTCCGGCAGCATGCTACAACAATGACTGACGTGCATGCGGCATCACAGTGTATTTCGTTGAATGTTTATGAAGCCATTCAAGCAGATTACACTGGCATGCCAACACAGCAGACTATAACTGTGGAGCTAAAAGACACGAACAGTGACAGTTAAACACATTGTAGCACAAGGTGTCTAGCTGACAAAGGACACAAGACAGCCACAAGGTGTGTCTCTAGCCATGGATGTGGATTCCAGCGAAAGAGAGATAGCCAATATGGGAAGAGAAGTGGAAATGACTGAGACAGTGGTGGAGACTCAAATTGAAGCCACTACATCCAAACACTACAGGAAATTGGCACAATCGCACCAGGTATAATGTGTGGACCATGCCAGTACTCCAGATAGAACTGGACCAGACAATAGATTTGGTATTTTCGTACAAGCTACCAGGAGAAACAGGCACAGTTGGCATCCATCATTCGGCATATGAGGTTACAAAATAGAATATATTTTCCACAGCAATGTGTGAGTAAAGCGGCCATGCAACTGGTAAACAGACAGAGCTGAACAATTGTGAAACGAATAATGTTTCCTGAACTGATGTGAAAACGAGAGAAAATATGATGACCTGGAAGATTAGTATTGATGATTTATGAGATATTCAGACCTGCTAGAGCCAAGTAAGGAAGATAAATTGTCACAAAATCAACTAACCAGAAGGCCGGGACAATACTTGCAGGTAACATGAATATATACAGCCAGACATGGGATCCAAGATGCAAAGAGGAATACAATGCCACAATCTGGATGGAGATTATAGGCAAGAACACAGTACAGATTAGAGATGATGACTGGCACAGTCACAACTGGACAACATATTGCAAAGAAGTTGAACTGACTGTAGATATTACCCTAGCCAAACTCCCAATGAAGTGATGTACCAGATTGTACTTGAGACATGCTACAGGCTCTAATTACACGGTGATTCAGTGGGTGTTGAAAATTGTAACTCAGGCAAAGCTAGGCCTTGTGCAAGTAGAAGGATTGAACCGGGCTGCTGTGTACAAAGATCGTAACCATGCAGCAGGACAATGTTAGAGGAAGCGGCAGGGAGAGAGAGGCGATGTGGAAGAGGAATGTTCAGGGAATGATGTAAAATGAGAGCCAGAATGGTGTATGGTCACACCGATCAAAAATATGGATACCTATGTGAAGACATTCATGATATGCACTGCATGGACGAGGCAAAGAAAAGGTCAAGGTGAAGAGGTTGGGAGAGAACTGAGGAGAGGAAAGTTAAATGGAATGGGGTCCGAAGCAGTAGTGCAAGCAATAGGAAAACACCATCGGTCAATTCAGCCCACAGAGATTGTGATATAGGATGACTTATTGTGGAACATGATGGGGGGCAAGGTTTTGGCAGTGGCAAATATAGCCAAGCCTCGGTACGGAGAACTCTTAGAAAGGTTGAATGACCGAGATGGGAAACAAATCAACAGGACTTCCCGAGAGGAGAAAATGCTCAGATTACAATTGTAACGATGAAGCAATAATGACTGGTACAATACAGTTCCTTTGGCAGCTCAACCACATGTGTAAAACATCACAGTCTGTCTTACAAGCTTCATTGTAACTGATGGTGCAGGCAGCCCGAGAACCAGGCAAGCTATCATTCATCGCAATATCGCTGCTCTGAATGGGGTCCAGATTACACATATTGTCATTGATGACAGCGGCAGGTCGAATTGGCCTGTACCGAACTGGATGGATGCACGTGTGAGGGGTAGTGACACAGATACAGCCAAAGGAGAACGGTCCCAAACTAAAATTTTATACGTTCATGTTGTTGTTTAACTGCATAGCACACGTCCCCACGAAATTAGTGGGAGAACTGCTACCCAAGCAGAAGGCTTCCAGTGCACTATAAAGTGAACGCTACTTTGGAAGTAGAAAGAGACGAATGGCCATAGGCACTGCAGCATTCATAATTGACAGAGGGCATTCGACAAACACAGAAGATAGGATCAAGTGGGTTCAGCTAATATAGATCAAAGCGGTATTACAAAAAGTTGCCAAATGGAGGCTGATTTATGGGTTCTATCCCAAGCAGATATACAGACACATCATGTGATTCACTGACTGCTGTCGCTCAGACTGAACTGTTCAGATGGTAATTAATAGTAATGTAATGCAGGGTCTTACTGTGGCAGTGTAACGGCATGTATGCCAGTGTTCTGCCGTATAGGCATACGTATCTTAAATATAAGTATACAGTTGCAAATATTGCTTCAAGGGATAGTAACTTGGTGAATAGAGATGATTAATACTACAGATCTCAGTCACGTGGCAAGAACCAATATGGAATGGCTATTATCCTACCCTAGGTTGTGGGTCTCTGTTATATTATCCCTCTCATTAGGAGCAGACCTCCTCTGCTGCACACTCCATACAACAGATATCAAATGCCAAGGGAACCAAACAATGAAACAATTATCCCACATATGCCAAGGTACGAACCCATAAGTCCCACAACAGATTGCGGCAGCTCACTGGCGACATTCGGGTGAACTGAGTTCACAGGGAAACGCCACCTCCACCTGGCTGTGATTCAGAGCAGCAAATAACCCGTGCAAATGCCATTTGTACCAGGCCAAGATCCGAAGAAGAGGAGAAGATAATTGAGACAAAAGAAAACATCCAATAGTCATCCCTTCTCAATATCTTGACTTCCTAACCTATGGATCAATAATTATCATTTCTATATCTTAACTCTCAGTGTAGGTTATTGTGCCAATCAGCAGGGCGGTAGAGCTTCCGCAGGTTACTTGGCATTATTGGGAACTGCCGCGGCTGGCATTGGTTGTAACCATCAATAGCGGGTGTGAATTCCATCTTGTGTACTCACGTCACTTTATTGAACATCTAGCAAGTCTGATTACCAAAAAATGTTTATTCGTACCAAATTCAAGTGTGCCTGCACTCGCTTGTGGTTGCGTGCAGTGTTTCTTGGAATCTCTCTCATGCGGTAGTCATTGGTATGTGGCTTGACTTCCAAATGATTGTTCTGTAGCAACTGGTGTTTGGAAGTCCGCTGTGATGATAATTTCGTCGACATCATTATCAAGATTAAAACAGTAGGCTTCCATAAAATGTTGATGAGCTCGGTAGACTTTACTGTCAACTGCTGGTTGAGCTTTGAATAGACAGCTTCAGCACAGGCTTTTTCGACTTGGTAGGCATTGTTGGTCAACTTCTTGATGGACTTCCGGGTTGACTGTGTGGAGAATCATAGTACAGTGCATGCCCGCCTGGATTTGGCTTGTTGGTAGGACTTCACCAGTATACTGGTCAGTGTGCGTCTCAGTAGAGTGCTTCCTGGTGGGCTGATGGCTTGTCAGTAGGATGCAGTTTTGACATCTTCAAGCCTCCTTGGGATGTTGTGTGCTCCATCGACAACAAACACTCAGAGAGGTTGTTAATTTTGGCCGTGGTTCAGTAAACTTAAGAACATGGGTAGTTATTTGTTGATCGTTATTGATCGAAGGATCTTTCAACATCATTTGACTCTGGATTTTGGGGGTCTTCAACTTTGCTTGACTTTTGGCTGGTCTTGGTGGACTTCGCCTGCTTCTTTTCATTTTTCCACGTAGTTTTTTTCTCATTTTCATACCAGCTTACATCTCATTTTTCCACTGGCTTTGGCTTGTTCTGGTGACATGCTGAATGTTTCCACTAGCTTCATGTGTTGTCTTCCTTGGTGTTTCCAATCGCTTTGTGTTGTGAGTAGCTTCACCTTGACATTTCAATGTCTCTTCGGGCTTTGCGCTTCATGGCAACAGGTGGGCTCATCGCCTTCCTGATGCTAGGTACATATGTTGATTCTTGTTGTACTCTTATCCCTGGTTTCTTCGTGCATCTAGCGCTGCTGGACTTCACTGTTGTTAAGTGTACTGTGGTCTGTCATCACAGCATTGCTGTTAGGGTCATCCCTCCCATGAAACATCACTGTTCTACCGACAACTTATCTTCTCCAATTTCTATTGTAGCATGGTAGTGTAGCAGTTGCATTGTGGGTCAACCCAAATATCATGACATCGTACTCTAACACCACCTACAGGGTGTGAAACATGGTTTTGGACTAGTTGTGTTCTATGTTTTGGATCAGTTGACAGTTCAATCTGAGCTTCTCGAAAGCAATTTCTATATTTGTTGGAGAGGATTTCGGTTCTTCGTCGCAGCCCTATTAGCAGCTGGATAGTCCACTCACAGTCCCAGTCCACCTGCATTATTCCTCACAATTGAGGTTTGTTCTGCAGCAGCCATTGTTGGTTGGAGCATTGCAGATTCACGCCATATGGTTACTTGCAGCTATACAATAACAATATGCACACTATCTGTCGCAGCACTTCGTCTCACTCAGTCATTCCGAGATTTCGTAGGTAAATGCAATTTGTGTGGTTTCTCACTGCCGGGTCTCTTGATATTTACACTCACTCAATCCCTACACTCCATGAACCAGAACTTCTCTTCCCGATGATTTCCCTGCAGTTGCCGTGAACGGTGCAGTGGGAGAGTTGCTGTATCTTTGCTTCATATGTCCAGATTGTCATTGGATTGCAAATGGATCCGCGAATTCTTGATATTGCGCCGGAACGTGATCCACATCCTCTGTTACCATCTCCACATTAACTATGTCTGTTCCCATTATTGTTAGCCTTTGTTGGATTCTGCATCACATCTTTCCTTGGCGGACTAGAGATGGGTAGGGGTCCTGGGATAGCTAAATTTCACGGGTTATCGCGATAGGACCAAGCCGGATCGATCAGGTTATGATTTCGTGTGTTGGCGGGCCAGTGCCAGACATTCCTGTACCATCTCTGTCTCACTCATATACCACAACTACCACCGCTTCTTCAATTGCTCAGATATGATTGAATGTGGTAGCCCTGAGTAGTCGTGTCCACAGGGGAGGTTGATGCATGATTCCTTCACCATGTGCTACCAAAGGACATGTGTGATATCTTTCACGAATCTGGGCCCTCACAGATCCATTCAATAATCCCAAGACTAATGACTGACCTTTCCTCTAGCTGGTATCCGGGTTCTTGGCCACACACCGTGGTAAGTCCAAGCCTTGGGTGTATGCCTTCATTGGGACGACTAAAATCTCCAATTAGTAAACCTGTTCAAGATGTTCAAAATACTGAACCAAGAGACATATCGTTCAGCTCACCTTTAGCGGCAACATCACCTTGTCATGGTGAAGATGACCACCGCTTCATATGGCAGAGCGAAGTTCCTAAATACGTTCAACAATCTACCAATACCCAATGCACCGCGGTGAATTAGTGTTTTGACTCTCTGCATGTTTTGATCTATATTTGGAGGAGGGTATGATTTGTGGTCTCTGGTGCGGGAATGAGTGCACCGCCAGTTTGACATTTGGCTTCCGTAGACTTCCTTTCCAAGGCGCAGCACCCAGGATACTTTCGCACAGCTGCCTGCACTGTGCCTATTGGTCTTGCGAGATTTTGTATAACCGGTAATGGTTTCAGCAATGACGGAGATGCATCCTCGGAATTTGCATTTCTCATCCCGGCCATTCTCGGAATTTCCAACTTTGCATTCACTTGTGCTCTCCTCCGGGTTTCTTCAAGGTTGCTACATTTGTATGTATACACAACTCTCAATTTCAATGCACTTCTCTCAAATCAAAGGAAGGTACTAGTGACTATACTGACTTGCAACTTTCTCTTGACATTGCGATCTATTCTCGGTATTGCTCATTCAATGGTAACATCTCACGATTCATTGTAGTTTCTCTAACTGATGATTGAGCTGAATTGATTTGTAGCAATGCAATTCAATTTTACTAGTTAGTTAGAGTTATATCCTGTACACATGTTAATCAAGGTCAATCCAGGCATCGGGTCTTGTCTGGCAATTGGTTTCCTTACGATTCTCTACTGTAACCAGAGTGCTCAATTGAATAGTGAAACCAGAAATAGCAGGGCATGCAGTAATCATTCTTCGATATGTCGTAGTGATGGCTTTTATCTGAGATATTAATCTGATCAAGTAGCTTGTCTTTCAATTTGAAAAACATGGAAATACCATTAGTGAAATGTATCTAGTCACTAAAAAGCGATCAGAGTGTAATGGTATGTACACCAGTGCTCGCTGCTTGGGGATTATCTGTGAAAATTACATGTTTAATGTTCTAAATGTGGGCTGGAATGATAGTTATTGGTTGTATACAGAAGATTGTGACTAGAGATCTAAGATTCATGGCAAGCGACTGTATAGAATCACCGTTACCCGGCCCTGGATCACGTGTTGCAATATCCGGTAGTGTTAGACACGGTGCCAGTTTTGGGCCGGGCAGGTTTAATAAGTCTGCGTGTTAATGGCCTTACCCCGTTAACAATGAAAGATTTGGTATGCGAACCATCACCTTTAGGCCACCAATATTGATTAGAGAGTTTAGTGTTTGGCATGTAAAATATGCAGCTCTACACGCCGCATCTTTTGGCAGTCTCCGATTTTCGATATCTTCAATTCTCAGCAAGTGGCAGCCCAAAAACCTCGTTTTTGGGCCAACAATGACAATAATACCAAAGCTGGTTGCTGAGTTTTAGGCAGCAGGCATACTACCTCGCTCCCAGGTCATGCCAATGGTCTTCCCGCTACACATCTCTACAGTGGTACTTGGGGCAGCTAGTATACTGCAAGGAGTGGAAGGTCTCATCTTTGGAGATGACCTCAGATTAGTTGCACCTGGGAAGGACGTGAACCAAGTCATGAAGAAATTGGATGCCTGGGTAGTGGAGAGCATGTAATAGACCACAAGGCAACACCTGCAGTTCGAGGCTGCAAAGACAGAAGCAGCTCACGGTACCCAACGGAGTGGCCACGAGAAGCACCTTCAGCCAATACATTCAGCTATTATACATCTGGGGAATGGCTATGTCTGATTCAAGCTAGAAGTGACTCAGTGGCTGGGAGCTTGGATGGATGCCCACTGGTGGTTCAAAGAACATCACAACAATCACATGCAGCAGGCCAGGATCTTAGAAGCCTCAGTGTGTATACTCATGGGAATATACTGAATTGTCCCCAAGCTGTGAAGAGCCATCCAACTCACCTGAGTCAAAGCTGTCGCTGATCGTGGAAACGAGATGTGATGGGACCAGAATGGTACTGGGCAACAAGGTGACCATTAACTGCAGCTTAATTAGCATGGATGATCTACCATGCATACTGTGACCACGACACCACTGGGTGCGGTAATGAGATATTCAGAACATACTCCTACCCAAGAAGTCCTTGACTCCAGGCGCGAACAAGTAACAGCAAGACTTGCCACTTCATGTAAAACTACACAACTAAAGAAGATTTGAAATCAACCAATGTTGGGAGTACCGATATAGAGAGTGATCAAAACAGAATATATAACAGGGTGTGAATCAGAGACCATGTGATGGCACTACCCGCACGAAGAACTGTCTGTCGAGACTTTCATTCTGATTACTGATATGATACCAAAGGAAACATATTCCACATGTGGAGCATGAGCGACGTTAACGAGTGCTCCGGGAACCGAGTATTGTGGAGTGATCATTTGCAATCCAATGATGGCAGGGACTGGGGTGCTAGGGGAAGGAAGAACAGTGATTACTCTAAACAATCACGCAGCCACCTTGGCACCGGATGAGTTGTGTTCTAAATGGTGCATTATTGGGCACTCTGACTTGCACCTTTGGAGTGAGTTATGACTCTGGGAAAATTAGAATGCTGTACACAACAACTCTAGTCTCGGTAATAAAGAAATCTCAACTTCAGTCAACAGCGACATCAGCAACCGAGAAGCAAACAGTGGGATTCCATTTTTAATATTGAATTCACCCCAGATCAACAATTTCAGCCCCACTGAACCGCCAGTGGAGGTTCAGAAGGTCAGCAAAAAGAGCTGTTGAAAAAAACCATACAATCTCGTGGATTGGAGGAGATTTTTTACTACGAAAAGACAAACTTAACACTGAAACATCTGCAAACCACCACGGTGGTAATTGACAAATCGATACTGCACATTCATTATCAGTGGCCAGTTCACACCAGTAAGCATTGTAACACACCAATACATTGCCAAATGATGTTGGACACTTGTACAGCTGAGTGAGAATGCATCTGTGATGCAACGAACAAATAATAAACGATGGCTACCCAGTGAGAAGAAAGCCCCACTGTGGCCTTGATGGAGATAAGGAATGCAATTGAGGTAGGAGACACAGTGATGAGGGGAGCTGCAGTTATAGGACCTGCGAATGGCGTTGCAGGCGGGACCTTATGGACACTAGCTGCTCCTGCGACCGTGACTGCCAACACACAGCTGTGCGGCATGAGAATGGGAAGTCTCTTTCCAACTTGGGCACAGAGGACTCGAAGGCCCCCAGTGACTGGAGGAGCCGACTGGAGTGGATGATGCGACTTCAGCAATAGCAGCTAGCATTGCCGCACTACTGTTAGCAATGGGTCCCAGTAACCGGTCAGCAGTCGGGGTTTGGATTGGAAAAATGGCTCCGTTCGGTTCCAGAACTGTCCAAAAACGTGAAGCGCTGCTTCTTGGGAGGCCCAACCCGCACCCATACCTGTCAACCAGCTGGTTTTGCCGCGTTTGGCTAGACCTCTCGATTCCAATCCCCTGTTCTGGTTATTGGGTTTTTCTATTTATGGTTGCATTCAGATACTATACTGCTAATCGCAAACTTTTACTATTCGTATATTGTTGTCCTTCTCTGACCTATTACTCAGGTTTATAAACCGTAACATGAGAGACACGCTCCCTAACTCATCGTGAAAATAAGAGTCAACAGCACGTCAATGATCTTTGGTCTTGCATCTTGCGTAATCTGAGGGGCAATTGGATACAGATGTTCATAAATGTGCTAAAAGCCGCATTTATACCCAAATGTCACAGTGACACTCTCCCTGCTGCATTCTGATAATGTGCATCAATGGACCATCAAGAATGTTTCGCCCTGCTTGATTGATAATTGTCGTGGTGATTGGTTACATACATTCATCAATCACAGATAGGCTGCCTTCATAGGCAAAACAGGCAGCGACACACTTCCTACCTGATTCTCAAAATGAGCATCAACAGAGAGTCAATGATTTTTGGTCTTGTAAGTCAGGTAATTGATCAGAGACATTGTTGTTGAAATGCCTACTGAAAGCATTCACTGTCTTGTCGGTCAAAACTGACATGTACAACATCACTAATATCTCCTGCAAATCAGTGTCATCAGAGCGTCACCAATATTTAATCCAGTAACTCTGGTAAGTGAAGGGCGACATGTTTATTTTTATACATACGCACAGTATTGGCCGGCTATATAGGCCAACTAGAATGCGACACGCTACCTGCCCAATCTTGAAAATGAGCATCAAAGTAGGGTCAATGATTCATTGTAATGTAAGTCTGGTAATAACATCGTAAATTAGTCATTGTTATATGTTATCATTGTATTGGCTGCCTTTCTAGATATAAGGGAATGCTATAAGCTCCTTACCCCATCTTGACAATGATCGTCAACAGAGTAACAACAATTGTTCGTCTTGCATCTAGGGTAATCAAAGTGGCGAATGATCAACGACGTCTATACACTGGGAGTTGGTAGCCTTTATAGACCAATAAACAAACAATGTTCCCACCTCAGCCTTCTGAATAATCACAACATAATTCATTTTCAAGACTGCAACTCAGTCATCATGAATATTGTAGCCAATACAACCAGTCAATACTTCATATATAGACTTTGACAGCCTCATCGCAAAGGGATAAAGCAAGATATAAGAACAAAAATCATAGATATTCCATTGAAGCTCATTTTGCCATGGGTGTATCCACAATATCCAACCATTCCCTTTGGCATAGAATATCAGTAATGGTCTTTTGGCAGCCATTCTATCCTCTTCATGTACCTTCTTCTTTATCACTAGATTGTTCTTTAATAATGCATAAACATCTATTATAATATACTTTAAAGTGTCCGCTTATTGTAGATAATGATAATACTGAAAAATTCTGTTCACTTAAATTAATCCTTGTCTTCACTGGCTGGTTGTCTCACGAGGCAGCATTCGTCTGCACAATGGAACCTTGCTGCATTACGATGCAGCAGACTGCGTAATAATCAGTGCATGGTCCTTGGTTAGTCAGCAAATCTGGAATAATCTCTTTATCCAACATGCGAACTTTGGCATATGCATTAAGATTGAACATTTTTGCATTGTGAAGTGGAGTATGTATATATACATATCCTGGTGGATCACCTTCCATTTCAGTGAATAGATTTCGCTGACTGTCACCAGGTTCCACGGGTGGCGTTACTGGCCAATGTGTGGCTGGTTGTGGGGAAGGTGGACCTGTGCCTACGCATCACCTGCGTAACTGCGGATTCCTTGCTATGCCATTTTGGCCAGGAAGGCAGCCATCAGTTTGATCTTCCCACATCATTGCATGGTGTGTTTCTATCACCGCCTTCACCTATTAATACCCAAAAAACTCCACTCCTTGCTTCAGCTCTTCTCGGACTTTGCCCGAGCTGTCTTGTTGAGTTCGTGCATTTCTTCGATCACAGCCTGCAACAAACCTTCATGGGACTTTGTGGCCATATTCAAGGCAAGGCGCATGTCGGACTGTTCTAGCTATACCCGACCTTCCTGCCTTGCCATAATACCTGATGTGTTGAAAACCTAGCAGTCATTAGTTGCTGCTTCTAAAAGTGAGAGTGCGCAGATACCTCAACCATCTATGACTTTGTAACTTCCTCTAAAGTCTTTTCTGCCTCTGTCATTCACTCCCAGGGATGATTATCAATAAATTTGTCTGCGAAAATCACTCAACTTGCAACATCATGTTGCTTGATTTCGCGGACAGTGCGGACAAATGCATTGGTCCGTCGCGGAAGTTTCCCATTGCGGGTAGCAATAAATTGGTCATGCAGCTCTCTACGTACACCAGCTGTACATCATATGGTTAGTCAACCAATGTCAACCTTTATATGGACCAACTCACATCCTATCGCATGGTCCAACTTATTCATGCTCTGCTCAGTTGTACGTATCGTTTGTAAGTTTGTGTCCTGTGTATAATGTTTGGTGGCTGCCTATGCCGCGTCGCGGCGGACTACCTGGTCTCTGCATTGCTGCTGCGTCTCAGCTGGAGCCGCATTAGAAGAAGAGCCTGTCGTTCGGTTTCATTCAAATCCAATTGCACCTAGCTGAGGTGCTTGTGAAGCCATGAATTGCTGTTGTGGAAAGTGAGGAAGATGGTAACAAAAAGAAGCGGGAAGTCCTGAGGAATATATAGATACCACAAAGTCAAAATTCAATGAGTGACAGCCAGCTTACTCGTTTTACTCAGGTTGAATCCTGTTGGGTATAGCTGCAATTTGCAGAGGATTACCGGGGTCCGGTGATTTGCAGTATGTCAGTCTGATGATGATTGTTCTTTTCCAGAGATATATTACGCTGAATGACAGCTGAAATCACCTGTTTGACAGATACACAAAGGACATTATTTGACAGCAAGGACATCTGTTGATGTTTGTAACAATACATCGCCAGGATCTTACATCAATCAAACACTAACCATCAAGTCATGAGGTATGGTTATCATAACTATTCCCAATGATGTGACAGTCAAACAGCACATTTTGCTTTGTTCAAAATGATTAAACCTACCAACCTTGACATCAAAGACGCAGCGTGCCTCTTTGTGGGCCACATCTTGCAATATGGAATATCTCACCCAACACCATGGTCAACACAAGATACAATAGTCAATGCTCCGAAAAAGAACCTTTTCCCACCTGCAGCTGGCAAATACAGCCAAGCGACCAAGCACTCCACACAACGAGGTCCTGAAGCACAGAAAGAAAAGAGCAGCTTGGAGTCCGAAATAGTTCGAGCATTGGAAGCATTGCGCGGCATATGATTCCAAATGAAGCTTCCGGCGGAGAAATCACAGAAAACACAGTTATTAATCAAAGATGAGACTGAACAATGAATTGAAGACTATGTCGATCAACAGACCGCTGGAGCAAGAAAGGGAGTTGAAAGCGAGTGGAATTCGCAGAGACAGCGATCATGCAAGTGCAAGAAGATACAAGCAAAGGTGATCAAGAACGGTCGGCAACGAGACAACCCGATCAAATAGTCGAGGAGATGTTGAATGCTATCGGAGACAGTCCGAGCAATCTTGCAAGTTCTGATGATAGAGAGGATGGGGAAGCCAAGCAAGATGAAGAGGACACAGAGCTTGGCAAGCGGAGCGAAGATGATGAACATAGCTGGGTGATGGGCACAATCTCCAAAACGGTACAGCACCATATGAAGAGTTTTGGGCAGAAGCAGATGAAGAAGGACTAACTGACACAACCGGAATCAGAGTACGTGGCCGACATCTTTTGCGAGAGAGATATGAATTTTGGGAAGGCTATATTGATGGTTCCGGCCTTTCTGAAGGCTCAGACAGAGAGAACTGCAGCCGCACCATTACCGATGACATTTGGAGAGCTTACGCGGACTCTGGATATTGCCCCAGAACCATCGGTGATGCCGCAAGTGACTTCTCAACTAGGAAGTAGTCAAATGAAGCTAGGCTCAGACACACCACAGTCACACACATACATAGTATCTCTCTTGCCTCACACAGTGGCCAATTAGTTGCCAATTGAGAATGTCACGGCTTTTGAACCCGTAATCTTTGACCCTACCATATCGTGTCCTTAGTGAGTTATCATATAGAAACTGGATTCGGACAAAGACATGGTGATGGCTGCTGCATCACCCGAAGGATAGATAGTCAAATAGTTGATATTGACGACGTAGCTCTGATAAAAGCAATGTGTGTTCCAATTTTGCTAATTGGCAGCTATTTCTGGATGTCAGTGACCAAGGTGTGAGATATGATATTTCGTCAGTGTGTGTAGAAGGGTCGTACGGGCGATCAGAAAGTTCTAGTTGCCACATCTAGTTGATCAAAGACCAATGAACAGTATATCAACTTAGCGGTTATGGTTAAAGTGGAAAAGAATACCAATTTTAGACGAAATATAATAACAAAGTTTAAGTCAGGAATGTCATAACACTCATCAAAGAAGTGGTCAATGAGCAACCTGAACCTGGATGAATGACAGCCGTCATGTTCCATTGATCAATGCATCCACATGCATAACTCTCCGCTCATACGTCCTCCACATGGTGGAGAACTTGAAAATTGCTTATAGTACTTCATAGAAATTGCAGAGATTCTGCTGGATAATGATTGGAGAGGACATCGGGCAATAGATATCTTACACTAGTGCATAGATCTTTGCACCATAAACTGCCGGCCGAAAGAGCTCAAATGTGGTGGATTCACCGCATTTATCTCGCCTGTGAAGTGTATAGTGGTGGCTGAGATACTGAGATGTCTCGAAGATCTTGGATTCAAATCATAATACATAGCAATAGTATACTGGCTGCCAATACAGACTGTATGAAATAAGTCTACAATTGTTGAGCAGCCAATGACTGTTAGTATAGCTTGAAGGTGTGCTCAAAGGTGAATGTCAACGGACCGTGAACAATTTTTGGCATTACATCATGGTAAATCGAACGCGTTTCGCTGCAACATTAACTCATAATCGAAATATCAGCTTCCATTCTAGTCAAGAATCAGAGTGACAAGATCGCTACTATGTCATGAAAATGAGCGTCAACGAAGCATCGACGACTTTTGACCCTGCATGCAGGACAATACCACAGCAGTACGGCAACATTCAGCTGTAATCAAAATGTCGGCCAGCAGTCAAAGCTAAAATTGTTGCGAGCACATTATTACTATATCCTGAATATGGGCACCAACGGAGCGTCAACGGTGTGTGGCCTTGCATCTTGAAAAATACAAGGGCTGTGCAGAGACATTAACCCATAATTGAAATATCAGCCGTCATTCTCGGGAACAGTGCTTTCTACGACATTGTCAGTACTCCCTAAAAATGAGCGTCAACTGAGCGTTAACGATTTTTGGCCGTGCATCAGGGAAAATTAAGGGGCTTTGCAACTACATTGATTCATAATCGAACTATTGGCCGCCATTGCAAGCAACAATGTTTACAATACGATTGAAATCATGTCTCAAAATGAGTGTCACTGGAGCATTAATCATTTTTCATCTTGTATCTTGGTTAATCTAACGGCAATGGAATGCAGATAACCCACAGTGAACCTATCTGCAGCCTTGATTGACCAAAATGCTAGTGACAATATCGCGTCCTCCTAGTACAATTGAGCACCCATATTGGGTCAACAGTTTCTGTGAAAGCTCAGCACGCTGCACAGCAATAAACCAAATTGTGTTGTTGCTACATAGAGTTATACGCAGTCAGTCTTTAAAATCTGTCTTAGTATACAACTTCACAAATATGCATGCAATGTCTTACTGTTCTGATGTATTTGCTTGTAGCTATAGAGTCAACATTTAAGAACCCGCAGTCTGCTTTATTGTATTGTTACTTTCAGCAGTCTTTCAAGTCAGAATACCCAGCTTGCTAATTCCTACTGCCATGTCACATTCAACATCTTTGAACACCGCATTGTTCGAGGTTATAATCTCTTCAAGGCATGACTTTGTGATTATGTGTGGTTTGTGTGACCTTAAATTGCAAATCATAGTCGAAGCAGTGTGGGATGTGACTAATGTAGGCTCGAAGTGGCGTATATATTCGGCTAATTTTGCACACACTCCTTCTTGCCGATTATATTTACACTGCGGAATCGATGATACTGGCAGCCCTGGCATCATATGTATCGTCTGGGATCAAGTGCCTCGCCATCCATGAGAGCATGCGACCAGCTCACTGGGGAAACTCCTGGTTGCCCAAGCTCACATTGCAAACATAAACGAATTAACAGTGTCAGAGATTACTCAATTGACTTGTTGGACGGTCGATGAACCAGCTTTGCCCATCCTAATAAGGCAAGCAAGTGGATGAATCACAATAGTCGGTTCGCAGAAGAAAATCATATATGTCATCTGGCTTGATTCGCAATGACCAAAATGACAGACAAAACATTCCAAATGGGCAGCTAAGATGATTGAAACTTCCGAATTTCACCAAAATATGTGGAATCGCTACCTCATGTTAGGATTTGTTTCGGCTGATATTCCACGGAACACTATATCAAATCTGCAGTCACCATGGTCATATGTGGCATTAAGGGATGACCTATTGCTGCCATCCGTTACGACCGTTAGCAACAGTCACCAGAGGGAATATGCACTACCTGCGGATGCAATTATGACGCAGGTGCCATTGTGACATAAAGTTAGTTAAGCTGTGGACAGATGGACTTCAACATACAAATTAGCCACAACGTTGGTTATTGCTTACTATATGGATAGATATTGGGCATTACGCAATGTTCGGCTCACTTTTAATATGATCGATCCCCTGTTCATTTGCCATTTGGAAAGCAAATTCAGGATGATATATCAAAGGACATCATACTGGAGCAAAGCTTACCGTACCATTCAAAGTCATGGTTGATCATGTTGAGCTTACCATTGCCAGTTTGCTTGGTATTACGACCGATAAAGCTTCCTTACGTTATACCGTGACACGTGAGCTGCAATCAATACTTGAGGCCTCTGGAATCGAGTGGCCTGCATTGAGGAACCACATACCATGCATGACTGAAGGCATACAGCTGGCTTTAGGTGCATTCACGAGCAGTCTTGTTGTAACAGGCGACAGCAAGTGATGTGAAGCCCATGAGCACGAACAGTAATTTGAAGAGAATGAAACATCAGCAAAATGTATTTTAGGCACTGGAAGCCTCCAGGAGTGACTGAGAGGATGTGGAGTGTAAACTTAGATGCGTCAATTTCAGGAGAGTATCAGACCCAAGGGGGGCATTCCTACTGACCTTCGGAGTAGCTAGGAGCGCCGACGACAAGCCTGGGAACACCTGGCAGCACCAGGGACAAAACTGGGATCGCCGGCGATAAGTCTGGAAGCACCTCGAATCACAGTAGAGCAGTCTGGGAAAACAACATCATCTTTGGGAACGTTGCTGGTGTGCCTAGAAATCATAGCTACTACTGATCGTTCAACGCTTTTTAAAACTCATGTATTCAGTTTGTATTCCCATCTCTGTATCTATGTATCTATATAGCTACCCATCAACACACGGTATATCTGGACTGCCAGCAGGGGGTGTTTGAGAGAAATTCGAGGTCCGCCCGAAAATGACGATCGAGTGAACTCAGGGATACACACCGGGGCCGTAAGCAAGCGAGTGTGGAGATGCACTTTGGAGGCCGTGCTCGAGCGAGTTTGGACATGCAATGGGAGGGCGTGATCGAGTGACTTTGGAGACCATAATCAAGCGAGTTTAGAGATACCCTTGAAGGCTGTGATCGAGCAAGTTTGGAGATGCAATTGGAGGGCGAGATCTAGGGAGTTTGGAGATGCACTTGGAGGCCGTGATCGAGCGAATTTGGAGATACACTTAGAGGCCATAATCAAGCGAATCTGGAGATACACTTGAAGCCTGTGATCAAGCGAGTTTGGACGAGTAGTGGGAGGCAGTCGATGGACGGCGCGCCGGGTGCGGAGACTCTTTTCATCAGTTAGTTTACTCGCATCCGTGGCAATGTGACAATGTGACTTTACCTTTGAGCTCTCAGGGAGAAGCATGCCGGAAGCTGAAGCTACATTCAGGCGTCAACTCGTTATCATGAGAATAAAAGGAAGACAAACAATCTTGCATGGATACTGTACACGGTGTATGCTGTACTCGGTGTATGCTGTTCTCCGTGTATGCTGTACTCGGTGTATACCGTACTCAGTGTATGCTGTACTCGGTGTATGCATGACTCGGTGCCAACTCATTATCATGATATGGCGAGATAGAGAGCGATGACTTAACTTTGTGTTCTGCGATGATTGTATAGATGGGGGATGAAGATGAGATCGATGGGGAGAATACGAGCGGATATGAGTAATCTGCGGTAGGACTAGCCGGATTGGGTTGGGATGACCTCCTATCGGTGTAATGACACGCCGGATCGGGAATCCTACCTGCTTTATCGGGGATGGTAAATTGACTCGCACACGAAGTTATCTTAAGTCCCAGTTTCTCATGATGATTTCCCCCGTACCCTCTCATCTCTCTCTTTCTGGTCCTCAATTCTACCATCACCTAAGAACACGAAGTTACGTCATCCCTCTCTATGTCTCCATTCCATGATCAAGAGTTAACACCGAGTACAGCATACATCGAGTACAGTATACACTGAGCTCAGCATTCACTGAGTACTGCATACACCGCGTACTGCATCCTCCCAAGATCGACTGTCTCCTGCTCCCAGCCAGTCTCATCACTCGGCAGATCATGTTGTACTCAATTCTCTACATTCGCACAATTACGAGTTGACCAATGAATAGAGTCTCCGCTCCCGTCGCGCCTCCTGCCCGAACATACCGCGTCCAGATTGACTGCCTTCCAGTACTTCTCCAATCTTGCTCGATCAAGGCCTCCAAGTGCATCTCCAAACTCGGTCGATCACGGCCTCAAGTGCATGTCCAAACTCATTAGGTGACGGCATCCAAGTGCATCTCCAAACCCGCTCGAACGCGGCCTCCTATTGCATCTGCAAAGTCGCTCGATCACGGCTTCCAAGTGCATCTCCAAACTCGCTCAGTCACGGCCTCCAAGTGCATCTCCAAATTCTCTCAATCACGGCCTCCAAGTGCATCTCCAAAATTGCTCGATCGCGGCCTCGAAGTGTATCCCTGAGCTCACTCGATCGTCGTTTTCAGGGGCACCTCGAAGCTGGGCAAGATAGAGTGTGATTGTCGTTTAATGAGATGTCTATCTACCACGGGGTCTCCGAAATATATACTGCCCGTCGCTGAGTCCATCTCCGTTATTCCTGTCTCTCTCAATGTATATATATAGAGAGACTTAGATAATACCTGCCATATTATGATGTCACGAATCCTGTGACTGTAATAAAGACCAATATAATCAATGAAATGCCTTGTGGTGTGAGAATACGGAACCAAGTCTCCCGCAGACCTGCGCAGAGGTCTCTGCAGCTCCAAAATTTGACTATCCTCATAGTCAAATCTTGTAGCATCCTGAATAGACCTCCATCGCTGCAGGTGTTTTCAGGAGCACGTGAGAATGTTCTTGCACAGTCTGAGAGCAATGTGCAAAGCTCCAGGGGGGGCTGGGAGCATCTGGAAGTACTTAGAAGCACTGGCGAGGGCTACCGGAGTGTCTGAGAGGTTTGCATATGGCTTGCGGACCGAATTACATTTTGCAGATGAAGGTTACACAGTTGGAACAGTCAAAGACTTCGTAACGACGGTAATACTAGAATCAATAAGGTGTTGGCCATGAGAACATATTTAGCAAAGATAATTGAGAAGGTATGTATTTCATGATATTTTGAAAGACCTGAAATTGACATTCATATAGCAGAGAATGCTCGCTGTGTTCATTATGTTGACACCTGGTTGTTGAAACAAGTCCATCACTGTCAAAGAGCCAATGTCGCCATTGCTGTACTTCCGAGTATAGATGTGAAGACACATTGGAACTCTACACGGTTGTTGCTTGAGCGCGCCTATGGATTATGGGAATACACATGTGAGTGGCTTCAAAATCCCCAACGCAGTGATTACCGGTCGCTGATCACAATTCAATATGCAGTGACCATTGGGAAGTATGTCATTGTGGTGTCTGGGCCATTCCAATCCTGGACTGTGGGGATGTTGAAGAAGAATACAGTTACATTGCATAATGTCATCACAGTGTACGATGACATGTTCAATCATATGAATGGTGTGATGCAACCTTTGGATAAGAAGAACACTGAATAGAAGACAAACTTGTTCTTCGCCGTGAAGTTAGCTCAACATAAGCGGTCCCGTTGATATGCTCAAGTGACTCCGATGACCAGTATGCTTCTCATTTCTTCACATATCCTCGATCCTTTCCGGATGTTGCAATCGTTTAGGAAGTGGTTCAAAGGAATGGATATGAATCCTGAGGATGAGACATCCTTTGCTGCCTAATAACAAGAGGACTTTCTGAAGTATGTGGAGAATAAAAACTTTGTCAATCATTGACGTGTGCCAGTCAATCAACTGGAAAGCTTACCGAGCAGTAATCACATCCCCTTGTCAATGGTATCAGGATCCTATGAATCATCCTTTGATCATTATGATTTCTCCTACAATGATGAAGAATACTTGATGGTTAACAATGTTGCTAAGATGACACCCAGACACACTGATCGTGCAGCCCGCATGTTGACTGCCACCAGGCTCTGTTTGAATTCGCTTCCTGAAGCCCCAAAGAACTGGCGGCAAATCAATCTAAATCTCAATCATTACCACCCTGATCCAGGAGAGATTCGCTGTACATTTTGGACACCGGACATAAGTGACTGGTGGCATCAATAGGAGGAAAGGCAATCAAAGTACCCCAATCTCTCCAATGTGGCGCATGCCATATTTTCTATCATGCCACAGGGTGTCGGAGTGGAGTCCAGTTTTTCCCTTGGGTGAGATGTGAAGGGCTGGAGGCAGTCAAGCACCACAGGCGGGACCCTTCATGACAAAGTCATTGCAAGGCAGTTTGCTCAAGCCAATAATGGCATTTTGGCTGGCGCTGACCCAGCATTGGATACTGCGAACACCGATAATTACTTGGATATGAAGAAAGAGGCAGTGGACAGGAAATCGCTAGGAATGGCTAAGGTTCACGTTTTTTTTGGAGATCTGGCAGGGCAGCCCGAACCTAAATGCTAGGCAGAAGGAAATTCGTTCACAAAACAAGCAGATGACCGCCGTATAGTGTTAGCATCGGTTCCTGACCGTCACTTCCGGTCCGGGTCCGGGTCCAAACCGAACCGTTCCCAAATTGGTGGTCCATGTCGTCAATCCAGCCGAACCGCCCACTCGGGTACGGTTCCATGGTAAACTCAAAACCCGTCTGAATTTGGCGGGTTGTCAGAGGGTCACCTAGCGGGTCTATCTATAGATTCATATAAGGCTCCTAAATTTACAAGTTGTCAATAATATCTTATCAAAATTGCGTTTACAACAACCAACAATGTGCTTTTGCTTATTGAACGGCCAGCAATATTGATTCATTTGGTATTTGTCTTTCACCTTCGATATATGGTATTTTTGCCTAGCTGGGCGGTCAATAATACGGTTATACACGCGAAGTTCCGCGCGATGCCTTGATTACGAAATATGCAAGTCCTAAATCTGTTCATGCTCCGTTGATGCTCATGTTCAGGATGCCGCAGGGAGCATGCCGCTCTTGTTTTTGCCAGTAAAGGATGCCAATATCTCATAAATCGATGTCCTCAACCAATCGGAACATAACATACTGAAGATGCAAAGCTAAAAATCATTGACGCTCCATTGACAGTCATTTTCTGGATGCCGCAGAGAGCATGTCACTGTTGTTTTTGCCAGTAAGGGCTGCCAATATCTCATAACTGGATGTGTGACACCAATCGGAACATAACTTGCTCAAGATGCAAAGCTAAAAATCATTGACCCAGCGTTGACCCTCATTTTCAGGATGCCGTAGGGAGCCCATCATTGCTGTTTTTGTCAGTAAAGGCTGCCAATATCTCATAAATGGATGTCTGCAACCAATCTGAATATAACTTACACAAGATGCAAAGCTAAAAATCGTTGACGCTCCATTGACGCTTATGATAAAAATGGGGCGGTTACCGTTTTGCAATCTCGTTTGCCAATCAAAGTTCCCAATACGACCGTTTTCCCTTTCAACGGCCAAGTCACTGGTGAATAACCAGTATTTACATGACCTCAAATCGTGGACGCTCCGTTGACGCTGTGTTTAATGTATTGTGCATTCAACATTTGCTGCCGTCCATAAGTGTTTTCATCCTGATTTGACTTTATCGGTAGTCTTTCTGCTTAATTGAGACTTGGCCCTGTGGCAAAGCCTAGCGGCGTATTCATGTTGCACTGTTCACTCTCACACGACTAGAAATGATGTATCATGCCAAAAGATTCATTGCGGCTGCTATACATCTATTTATGAACCGATATTCACAAGCTACTGCTTACCATTCGCCCATAATACATCTTTAACTGAAACTCTCGCTCAAGCTACATAAAGCAGGTGAACCATTGAAGCATTCTGTCCTACTTTTTCTTCCCTCCTGTATTTCTCCACCTTTCAACTGCATTGACCGTCACGAAAACCTTTTCAGCCTTTCTCTTTGACTTCCGTGTCAGCCAAACTAATCCGGGCACATTGGGAGAGGCGCTCACCTCTTGCTGCTCTGGGCATTGCGAATCATCGATGCCATTGTTGTGTTCTATATCGGATTCATTGGCCGCTGCGCAATCCTCTTCACTGTCATTTGGAATAGCCAAGTCGCCATTCCAGTTAAGCCAAACTTCGGTGCCCCGAATGTTTTCAGGTGAGCTGTCATCATTGCTATGCACTGGATGACGGTTAATTCTCCAGATTCGGCGGACATTTAACATTTGAGTTCTTCCTCCACGGAGGTCCTTTGCAGATAAAGCTGGTGGCAACGGTAATCTTTCTGACAATTTAAATGCAGCCGCACCATCATGTTGAAAGAGTGACCAGGATGCTTTGACAATCTCTTCCATGTCCAAAATGTATCCTACGGCGGTCATCTGCTGGTTTTGAGAGCGAGATTCCTGCTGGGTAGCACGTAGGTTTTGGCTGCCCTGCCACATCTTCAAAAAGTGGTGAACATTGGCCAATCTGTGTAAAATCCATTCCTCCGCCTCTTTCTTCATGTCCGACTGGTTTACTGTGTTCGTGGTATCCAATTCCGGCTCAGTGCAGGCCAAAATCCCGTTATTGGCTCGAGTAAACTGCTTTACAACGAGTTTTTTGCGAATAGTCTCGCCTGTGGTTTTTGACTGCCTCCAGCCAATAACATCTCGGCCAAGGGAAAAACTAGCCTCCACTCAGACACCAAGACGTATGTTAGAGAATATGTCGCACTCCACATTTGAGCGATCTGCGTACTTTGAGTGTGTTGGCTCCTGTTGTCGCCACCAGTCGGTTATGTCTGGTGTCCAAGATGTACTGCTAATCTCCATTGGGTTGGAGTGGTAATCATTGAGATTTGGATTAATTTGTCCCCAGTTCTTTGGGACTTCAGGTGGCGAATTCAAATAAAGCCTGGCGGCAGTCAATATGCTGGCTGCACAATCGCTCCGTCCGGGTGTCGTCTGAGCCACATTATTAGGCGTTTTGTATTCCTCATCATCGCTGGACGAGTCATATGAATCAAAGGATGATTGATAGTACCCTGATGCCGTTGCAGAGGGGACGAAATTGCTGTTCTGTACCGTTTCGAATGTATTGACCATCACATGTTGATGTTTGGCACAGTATCCATTCTCCACATACTTCAGAAAGGCCTCCCGGTATTGTGTAGTGTAGGATATCTCGTCCTCAGAATTAATATCAATTCCCTTGTCCCACATTCTAAATGATCTCAACTTCCGGAAAGGATCGAGGATATGTGCGCCAATCAGCAGTATGCCCGTCTGAGGAGTGACTTCGGCGTAGTATTTGGAAAACTTCTGTCGAGGAAACTTCACAGCGAAGAACTAGTCTTTGTTCCATTGGGTCTTCAGCTTGACCAATGCTCCCATAACACCATCCATGTGATCGAACATGTCATTGTACACTGTGATAACGTGATGGAATCTGACTGTATGCCTCTTTGACATCCAAAGGGTCCAATATCAAAATGGACTCAATGGATCCATGACATACTCGAAATTCGTCCTTTCGTCTTGAGTTGTGAATAGCGGCCGATATTCACTGTATTTTCGCTGTTGAAGCCACTCACAGGTGAATTCTAGGAAGCGGTAGGCGCGCTCGAGCAACTCCAGAGTAGAGTTCCAGTCTGTCTTCACATCCATATTTCGAATAGCTGTAATGCTGACTTGGGTTTTTTGACAATGAATGAACACGTTTCGGCGACCAGGTGTTAGCGTAATTAATAGGGCAAACATTCTCTGCTAGATGAAGGTCAGCTTCAGGACTTTCAAAATATCATGAAATACGTACTTTCTCAATTATCTTTCCTAAACCGGGTATCATGGCCGACACCTTGTTGATTCTAGCATTGCCCTCTTTTCGAAGTCTTTGACTCTTCCCAATGTTGATGCTTTCGTTCTCGCCAAATTGCTGATCGTGCTCATGGGCTTCTGAAGACATGGTGCGGCCTTTTAGACCGAGACTTCTCATGAATGCACCTAAAGCGAGGTGTATGACGTGCGCCATGCATGGTATGTGGTTCTTCAATGCCGGCCAGTCGATTCCAGAGGCCTCAAGTGTTGATTGGAGCTTGTGTGTCATCGAGTAATTTGAGGAAGCATTATCAGTGGAAATACCAAGCAAACGGCCGTCGGTAAGCTCAAAACGATCAAGCATGTCCTTCAAATGTACGGGTAGCCTTGCTCCAGTATGTTGGCCATTGACCTATCAACCTCAATTAGCTGTCGGAACAGTAACAGACCAGGAGATCTTCCTCATCGAACGCGAGTTGAACTTCACGCAATGCCCAATGTGGATCCATATAGTATGCAATGAATGACGTTATGGCCAATTTGTTTGTAGATGTCCATCCGTCCAAAGCTAAACTAACTTTATTTCTTATCAGCAATTGCTTCTTTATTGCATCCACAGTCAGTGCATATTCTCTCTGGCAAATGTTACTAAGGGTTGTAGCGGACGGTAGCACTAGGTCATCTCGTAATGCCTGATATGCCCGTCGTAACTGAAGATTCGATATCGCGTTCCATGGAATATGTGCCGACACAAACCATAACATCATGGAGCGATTCCATGTGTCTTGGTGAAATTGGGAAGTTTCAAAGTCCTTAGGTGCGAGTTTGGAACGTTTTATCTGGCATTCCGGTCAATATTGAACTCCCTGGATGTCGAATATGATATGCGTCAGCGAACTTACTATTGTGATTCCTCGACTTCCTTGCCTCTTCAGGATGGTCAAAGCTGTTTCATCGACTGTCGAACTAGTCAATTCAGTAACCACTGACTCCATCAATTCGTTCAACTTTGCGATGTGAGCTTTTGCAAGTAAGTGTTTCCCCATTGAGCTGGTCCCATGTTCTGATGGATGGCGAAGAACTTGATGACACACGATATATATGATCCCAGGGCTGCCTTTCTCCTTCATTCCACAGTGTAATTAGAATCGCCACGAAGGCGCATGTCAAGGATTATTCCAGGCAATCGGCCTCTTTGAGCCTACATTCATTGAAGCCCACTACGCATGGAAGATGATTTCCAAGGTAAGGTCGCTCAAATTACAAATGAAGACATGTTCGTTTTTCGATGAGATCATAATCTCGAGCAAAGAGGTGTTCAAAAATTGTGAATCCGACATGGTAGTAAAATTTAGAATGCTTGGTAACCCGATTTGATAGACTGCCGAAAGTATCATTGTAGTATAGTAGACTGCGGGTTCTTAAATACTGAATACAGCTACAAGCAATAAAATCAGATCTGTAAGCCATTGCATGCATATTTGGGAAGTTGTATACAAGGACAGATTGCAAAGACTGACCGGGTAAAACTTGATTTACGAGACGCACAATCCAGTACATTGCTGTATAGCGTTCTGACCCTCCACAAAAATTGTTGATGTTCTGTGGGTACTCAACTGTAGGAGGCGGATGCGATATCGTCACTGGAGTGTTTGCCATTAGAGGCTGCCGATATCCTTATTGTGGGTATTCTGTGTTCTATTGCCGTCAGATCATCCAATATGCAAGATCAAAAATTGTTGACACTCCGTTGACGCACATTTTGGTACATGGTTACTATCTTGTCGCAAGCTGTTTTGACTAAGAAGGCGGCCGATAGTTCGATTATTGATCAATTATGTCGCACCGCACGTTGATTTTCCAAGATGCAAGGCCTAAAATCGTTGACATTCTGTTGCCGCTCATTTGGAGAGCCTTGTGAAGAGGCTGAAATCATCTTTGCTGAGAAAGGTGGTCGCTAGTTCGATTATGGCTCAAACCCGGTGCACCAGAGTTGAATTTTGCAAGAGGCAAGGGCAAAAGTCGTTGACGCTCCGTTGACGCTCATTGTTCGGACATTATAGCAATGTTGTATCAACTATTTTCACCTAGAAAGGCGGCCGATAGTTCGATTATGGCTGGATGTCGCTGCACAGCCACTGCATTCGCTACGATTCAAAGCCAACAATCGTTGATGCTCCATTGACACGCATTGTTAGGACATAGTACTGATGTTGTGTCAACCATTTTCGCCTAGAAACGTGGCCGATAGTTTGATTATGGCTTAATGTCGCAGCGTAGTCCTTGCATTTACTATGATGCAAAGCGAAAAATTGTTGACGCTCCGTTGACGCTCATTTTTAGGACATAGTAGTGATGTTATCGCAACAATTTTCACCAACAAAGACGGCCGATCGTGTGGTTTTGGCTTAATGTCGAAGCTCAGCCAATTGATTTTCCACGATGCATGGCCAAATGTGGTTTACGCTCTGTTGACGCTCATTTGTGGGACACAGAAGCAATGTTTTCGGAACAAGGTTTGCCTAGAAAGGCGGCCGATATTCCGATTATGTGTTCACAATGCCACACAGCTCTTACATTTTCTATGATGCAAGGCCAAAAGTTATTGACTCGCCGTTGACGCTCATTTTTAGGACATAGAAGCAATCTTGTCGCCACGAGTGTTGCCTAGAAAGGCAGCTGAAAGTGTGATTATGGCTTAATATCAGCGTGCAGCCCACTGGATTTTCCATGATGGGAAGCCAAAAATCTTTGACCCTCCAGTGACGTTGCATTGACGTTCATTTTTTGGATGTGGCAATGAGCATATCATTTGCCTATTTTGCTTTTACGCCAACCAATGCGGTTACTTTGGAAGGATGTGACAATGCCACCAATTAATTGCAGAATGTGTAAGGCTGTAAATCGTTGACACTCTATTGGCTATCATTTTAATCACATCGAAACAGCCTTTGTGCACCCAATAATTGTGCGCAACCATTCATATACACCTTATTGACATCCATTATTGTGTTTATATCTATTATCGTTTGCATCCAGGACTTGTATTACCTCTCAATTTCTGATCAGTGGCTATCCACGCTATCTGATTAAGAGGAGATGTGGCCCTATCACATTCCCATGTTCCCGGCCGGCAATTGTCGGCATGTAGGACAAGTAACAAGTTTTTGGTAAATATAGCTCGACTTCTTCACCATTCCTTATCCATCTCCTTCTCCTCGATTTCCAAGACGTACCATGCCCAATTTCAAATATCTCAACCATGTGGACAAGGTCTGTGCTGAGAGTTATGCAGTTGGATACATGGATGAATGTGGCATGACGGTCATCGTTCAGACTGATTCGTAAGGAGCACTGTACACTCTTTCTATGACATGTATGACATCACTCACTAAAATTTTGTTACTATATTTCGTCACTAATATAGGTGTTACTTTGTCACTCCACAGTCACTTGCCAATGCAAATCAAACATGTCAGCAGTTTTTTCACCTGATTTGGATTCTTGAACATTCACATGGTGCGTTCGACCCTTGCACAAGCACAGACGAATTATCACGTCTCACAATTTGGTCACTGAAATTAAGAAAAAGCGGACACGTAGCAAAATTGGTAATCAAATTGCTTTCCACAAACAGATGACGTCAAAAGTCACACTTTGCCTATCTATTCCTCCCCTGACGCAGGAGCCGTCACCATGTCTTCATCCGAATACGAAATGTATATGATGATTTGCTGGAGGTTATATGCAGGGGTAAAAGCTTTCTGCCTCAACAGGATTCGTTTTCAGCAAAGGTGACATATCGGGCTCTACAGCGGGCTCAGGCCTGGATATGCTCGTGTTTGACTGTGGTTCGACCGAGCATGGCTAAAGATGACTACATCCTCGTCAAGAAGTCCCTATCGGCATTTGCCATATATTCCCGGGACAATGTCAAGCCTCACCATAAGCTCTCGAAATGTTGTTGGTGGAGGTGCCGAAGCCTCATTATCTGTTTCAGGTTGAACACAGACCGGAACCCTCAATTCGGCTGTGCTGTACTTCTTATCTCATTCACGGATAAAGTCGGTTGCATTCTCCCATCCCTGTTTTGTCAATTCATCAAGCTTCATCTGCTTCTGCCGAAAGCTCTCCATGCACTACTGGACCGTATTGGTGATTGGGCCGATCACCAAGCCTGGTTCATCATCTTCGCTCTGCATGCCCTGCTCTGTCTCTTCATCCTCATCTTCCCCATCCTCCCCATCGTCAGAACTTGGAAGATTGCTCAGTCTGTTTCCGATAGCAGCCATCATCTCCACACATGTCTGTTCGGGCTCTCTGGACGTCAACCCGGCGATCTCAGTATGCACCATATGGCCCTGCTCTTGCTGAACCGCTGCCTCTGCATCTTCAACTCGCTGTCTTGCCCCAGCGGTCTCTCTCTCACCATAATCCTCAATCGATTTCTCTATTTCTTCATTGCTTAAGAAGTGTGTTTCGCGTCGAGTCTCTGCCACAATCTTCTTTTTGGATCTCAAGCTGTGTAATGCCCCCAGGGCTCGGATTCTTTCTGCCTCTAAGCTGCCCTTGCCTGCTTTCGTTTGATGACGTCGTTGGGTTGAACGCTTTGTCGATTTGCTGTATCTGTCCACCAGAAGTTTCAAAAAGTTCTTTTTCAGAACATTGACCATTGTAGTTTTCGTTGACTTTGTTAGTCGAGATGTTGGATGTTGCAAGATATGGACAATTTGGAGGCAAGCTGCGTCGTTTATGTCAAGGTTAGTACGTTTACTCATCTTACACAACGGAAAACCACTCTTTTGACCGTGAATCAATCGGGAATGGTTAGACTAATCGTATGACATGACTTGATTCTTAGTGGCAGTCTCATTTGTTATCCCGGGAATCATTTGAGACAATCATCAGCGGACGTCCTTTCTCTCGAAAAATTTCCCAATTATAGGTAACAATCATCCGATTTCGGCGGGTGTACAGCGTAATTTAACCCTGTTAACAAACAAACAACATCGGACCGACATATTGCACATCTCGGGGCTGTGGGAAACCTCTGTAACTTGGCGCTCAATGCAACAGGATTCATCTTGAGTATAATGATCATGTTGGCAGCCTAATATTCCATTCTGTTATGGAGCAAAGTATATAATTCTCAGGGCTTCCCATATCATTTCGTTTTCAGCTTCCTCTCTGATTCTACACCAGCACATCATGCATACCCAACCACCTCAGCCAGGTCCAAGCGGATCTAAATCCGGCCAACTGCCAGATGCCTAGTTGAATATGTCTCTTATCGGCACATAGCAAGAACACAGGCACCAGTTAGTCCACTGCGAGGCTGCCGATGCAGCCAGCAAACACATCACTGAGGATGCATATTTAAAAATCGTCCGTAATACAGGAAGCAGCACGAATAAGAAGCAGCATGCAGTTGGATGTGAGTATCTCGATACCACCATCAATAGCCGGGGTACACCACGAGATATGTGACCAATTTATCGCTGCCCGTAACGGGAAACATCGATAGTCGACCAAGGCATTTGTCCGCACAGTCCACGAAATCGAACGTCATGATATTGTAAGCGCTGACATTTTCGTGGACGAATTTCCAGAGAAACATCCCCAAGAGTGGACAAAACAGTGTTTAATCACTTTAGAGGAGGCTACGAAAGCGTATATGGTCGAGGTCATAGCCGCATCTAAGTGTTTGAAGCAGCAACTAATTTCTTGTAGCTATTCAACATGGCTGCAACTATGGCAAGGCAAGGAGGTCGTGTACAGCTGGAACAGTCGGACCTGCGCCTGGCCTGGGACATGGCCAAAATGCCCAATGGCAGGTTTTTGTGCACCGCAGTCGAGGAAAAGCAATGTCACATCAAGAAACCACGTGCCAAGGTCCAAGAAGAGAAGAAGCGGAGTTTTGAGTTTCCTGGGCGTAACAACGTGAAGGTTGCGATACCAAGACACCCGGCTATGCTTTGTCAAAACCAGAAGTCCGGATGCCTTCCTTGTCAAAATGGCACCGGAAAGATTCCGCAGACTCATTGGAGACGCAAAGGAACAGGTGTACCTCCGCTCAACCTGCGCAGACAGCAGAATCCCGATCTGACGCCAGAGCCGACTCCAGAGCCGACACCACATTTGCTCGGAACACCACTCACCTCAACCGGTAACACTTCCAGTGATCAACTTCTTGCAATCATCAATTTGCTGGCCGGTTATACGTATTCGCATACTTCTCTTTCATGTGCTGAATCTTTTACTCTCGATGCATCTGGCCAGGAAAGTTAGCAGGATACAGATTTTGATCCAGATATGCTGCCTGATGAAGGAACATCTACTGGTTAGTACACTATCTGCTGTTTGGTAATGCAGCTAACATTGATTTTGAAGACCAAAGCAGCCGATTGCGCGAATCTGGCAGTGATGATTAGCATTAATCGAATGGTATGGCATTTTGGTGATTATTATTATCCTGAATTCGCGGATACTGTAAAGTATATTTTAAAGGATATATTTATATGTATTATTAAACAACAATGCAGTGATTAAGATGAAAGTAACTGAAAACGCTTAAAAGGCTGCCAACTCAACGTGAATGATGGACTACGCCAAATCAAATGATTGCATATTGTGGATTCACCCGTTGCAAAATAAGCGTCAACGGAGCATCAACGATTCTTGGTCATTTGTCTTGGGTACTCTTAGGGGCGATTGGTTGCAAATAGTCATAAACTTGGTTTTCGCTGCCTTTATTGGCAAAAGAGACAGTGAAAGGCTACCTGCCCCATCATGACAATGTGCGTCAACGGAGCATCAACGCTTCTTGGTCATGTATGTTAGATCCTCTGTCAGGCGATATGTTCCAAATAGTCATAAATCAAGTATTGGCTTCGTTTATAGGCAAAACAGACAGCGAAACGCTCCCTGCCCCATCATGAAAATGAGCAGCAACGGAGCGTCAAGGATTCTTGGTCATAAATCTTAGGTAATCTGCGTGGTGAGTTGTTGCAAAGAGTCATAGATGATGTATTGGCTTCCTTTATAGGCAAAACAGACAGCGAAAAGCTCCCTGCCCCATCAGGAAAATGAGCGTCAACGGAGCATCAACGATTCTTGGGCATGTATCTTTAGTAATCTGTGGTGCAGGAGGTTGCATATAGTCATAAACAAAGTATTGGCTTCCTGTATAGGCAAAAGAGAATATGAAATGCTACCTGCCACATCTTGAAAATGAGCGTCAATGGAGGGTCAACGAGTGTTGGCCTTCCATTATTGTTAGTTACCACACGCTGTGGCCATTATTGTCTATATACGAGGTATTCACTGTTTTGGGACGCTCAAAGGCTCACAAATACTTAGTAGTAGCGGTGTAAATAATATTGGTTGTTACTGTCCCGCAAGATGTCGCGGGAATATTCCGCAAAGAGCTGCCAATAAAGGCTGCCATATTCTTGTGTGTTGTTACTTTTGATCAAGCGCCACTCATATTACCGATGATGCAAGACCCAAAATCGTTGACACTCTGTTGACGCTCAATTTCAAAATGGAGTAGGGATAGGTTCGTCCGCCTTTTTGGCAAATAAGGCGGCCTATACATTGTTTATGACAGTATTTGACCCTTCGGACCCCCACATTACCCAAGATACACGACCAACAATCGTTGACGCTCCTTTCACGCTCATTTTCAGGATGTGGTAGGGCGCGTATGTCTACACGTTTGGATTATGAAGGCGGCCGATACGTTCTAAATGGACTGTAATGTACCTATGGCACTATTTTACAATCAACAGTAGCATATCTGGTTGCGACCCTAAATGTGAAACCCGAAACGCGGAACCGGAGATTGGAACTGAAAGGCTGAGCCAAATTCCGTCGCAACCCACGGGTTGACGGGTATGCATCCGGGTGTGGCCCGCAAACAGTCAGCAAGCCGGGTTTTTGGATGGGTCTCGACCCGAACCGACCCTTGTTTCCGGACTGGAACCGAACCAACCAGTTTTTCCGGTCCAAACCCGGACTGCTGGCTGGTTACCCGCACCCGGTTCTAACACTACAGGCGTAGGATGCATTTCGGACACAGAAAAGATCCTCACAGAATCCTGGTCACTCTCCCAACTTGATGCTGCAGCTGCATTGAAATTGCCAGAATGAGCTTCATTGCCTCCGGCTATGTCAGCAAAGGACCACCCTGGAGGAGGAACTCAAATATTGAATGTCCGCCAAATCCAAAGAATACAGTGTGAACCGTTCAAAAGTGATAAGGATAGCACAACTGAAAGCATTTTGGAAACTGAAGATTGAGTTAGCTGCAATGGTTACTTAGATAATCCAAATGACAGCAGAGACGATTGTGTGGCAGACGATTGACCTGCAGCAGTGGAAGTCACTATAATCTATGATCCGGAATGGCTATGGCAGTGGGATGTGAGCTCCATGCCAAATGTTCCCGGATTGATTTGGCCTACATGGAATTCACAAAGGCAGGCTGAAAAGGTGTTACTGATCATCAATGCAATCGAAATGAGGAGGCATAGGAGAGTGAAGAATATTCAGCACATAATTTGTCAATGTTTTACCAGCTTTTTTCGGTATCTTGACTAAGAGTTTTAGTTAGCGATATATTATTGGTGAATGGTTAGCAGTTGCTGGTGAATATCGATTGATCAACAGATGTATAGCAGGCGCAATGAAGCTAATGGCAAGATACATAGATTCTGGTTGTGTGAGAGCAAACATTGCAACAATGTTACTGTGGTCGGCTTTCCCACATGGCAAAGTATCAATCGGTCAGAAAGACTACCACTAAGTTCCAATCATGATGAAAAATATTATTGATGGCAGCAGATGGTGAATTGACAATACATTAAAATGAGCGTCAACGGAGCGTCAAGGATTTGTACTGTTGTTAGTACCCTGATTCAACAATGATATGGTTGCTCTTCTGCATAACCGATGTATTGGCAGCATTTATAGGGAGAAGAGATAGCAACAGCGTCACCGCCCCATTTTAAGAATGAGCGTCAACGAAGTGTCAACTATTTGGGGTTTTGGTAGTAAGGTAATGTTAGAGTGATATGTTTACTGTTATGCGCCACCGATGTATTGGCAGCATGTATAGTCAAAAAACATAGCCACACAGTGACCTCCCCATTCTGCGAATGAGTGTCAATGGAGTGTCAACCATTATTAGCTTCGCATCATTGATAATTTACGTTGTAATTGATTGCAGATATCCATTTATCAGATATTGGATGCCTTAACGGGGAAAACCTACAGCGACATGATCTGTGCAACATCCTGAAAATCAGCGTCACTGCAGGGTGAAGGATTTTTCAGCTTCCCATCTTCGGTAAGTTATGTTCGGATTGGTTGTTGACATCCCTTCATCAGACATTGGCAGCCTTTATTGGCATAAACAACAGCAATATGCTGCCAGCCGCATCGTGAAAATGAGTGACAATGGAGCATCCACAGTTTTAGTTGTTACATATTTGTTAATCAAGGCATGGCGTGGATTGTCGCGTTCGTAACGGCATTACTGACCGCCCTGAAAGGCAACAATACAATCTATCTGACGTACCATACTGATTCCAGATTAATTAATATTGCAAGCTGCCAAGCATGCAAAAACATATTATTTGTTATTGAACACATGATTTTGATAAGGTACTAGTAACAAACTGCAAACACAAGAGCCGTATATGAATCTATGGATGGATCCGCTGGGCGACACGCTAACAACCTGCCTAATTTAGACTGGGTGGGAGTTTAAAATGGAACTGTTCCCAGGTTGATGGTTCAGGTTTATTAACCACCTTGAGCGCCAATTTGGCAACTGTTTGGTTTGGATCCGAACCCGGACCCAAAGTGACAGTCTAGAACTGTTGGTCATACTAACTGTGGGTCTCATCCAGCCTTCGTCCCATTCGTTGGTAAGCCTCAGTATTCTGTTTTTGAATTCTGTATAGTCCAAATTTGAGGGAAGTAATTGTTGAGATGTGCAGAGTGTTCATTTCTCTCTGTAATAGAATTATTTGTACTGGATGATCGTGTACCCTCTGCAAAGCGCTCCCATGTTCTGTATGCGACAGTACTCTCCTCAGAGACTGTTGTGATTCCTCCAACTGTTTTTGTCTGTCCGCAAAGTACCGCTCAACTATGTTTCTGTTGACGAATCCTTCTGTGATAATCTGGTCATCCACAGACCCCAACACCACCCAGTAATATTGTTCGGATCCTGACTTTGCAGCTAATTATCCGCAATTTCCAGTGATCATTATACCCATCAATGTAGGAGGGGATCAGAGGTGGAACTGCTACCACCATCACCAGAATCCTGAGAGTGTTAGCTGTTGATGCTGCTGCTGGTGGGTGTTCCACAGTGGATTACGCTTCTTCACAATTATGGACTTCACAGTCCTAAATCTCATTAGGATCACAGTTGGTAAATAACCAAAAATGTATTCGCCTCTACTTAGTCCAGTGTTGTTCAAACACAGCATGATGAATGTGGAAACCTCCGCCCTTGCTGGCTGTGTCTGTCAAATATACATTCCAATTGGACGGAAAGTCCAACTATTGCCAAAAATAATCTCCCAAAGGTTCTTCTTCCAAAGTTGCTGCTAGTATAGCTTCAATACATTGTGACATGTTCATTATTTTGGGTTCAAACAACAAGCAATGGGTGCTGCCAAGATCAAACCAATTCGTTGCAGTTGTTTAATTACCGAATTCTTTGGGCATTCGAATATGCTGATCGGAGATGGTACTGACACAGATCAAATCCGGTAACTCGCTGAGGGTTGTCAACGCAATCATTCCAAATGTGTGCCAAACTGTGGTTCGATGGTAGGTGAACCCAACCAGCAGCAGAGCATGGTTCGAAATAATGTGTACACCGACTCGAGCGATGTAGGCACATTCATCCTCAGGCACGATGCAATGAGACACATTTTCCATTATTGTGTGTTGTCAGGTGTAGCAGATATTTTATAATAGGATGTGATATCTGAAGCAAGACAAGAGGCTCGAAGTTCGTGTGGATACAATCAAGCCAAGATATGTGTTGCAGCTGGTTCAGAGTTGTAATCTGTTTTGCTATACAATAGAATGAGGAAAGAGAGAAGAAAAGAAAATCCACCAACGCCAGCATCCTCTCGGTATATACAGTGTCGTCTGGCAGACTGGAACCACTCCCCATACTTCGATGTATTATGCGCCTCTTTCCACATCATCTTACTCACCACCTGCCGAATCGTTATTAACACAACCAACCGACAGCACCAAAGGTCACAATGCATCAGACAACTTACTTATCATCACACAGTATTCCGCCACCACCTTGCCGCATTCTCATACCGTCACCGCATCTCACAACGTCTGCACGTTACGAGGTCACTACTGCCTTCACACTTGCCCCGTTACCATTCCTTTGTACCTTTCGTATCATCAGTTGCCAGCTGTGGCATGTCACACACACAGCATCCTCCGAAATCACTTCCGGATGTTATTATCATATTACCCGTAACCCCGGACTTGACATTCACATCAGTTTTTGACAGGATGCAATGCACTGACTGGATGGTTATTCAAGGATTTCTGTTGAAGGTGGGAATTTTTCTAGTACTTTGGAGGGTGGATGGATGGGTGATTATTTGGAGTATTTTGTGAGATTTTAGGTCTCATTTTGGTATTTTGTGTTTTTTATTGTTACATCAGTCATATGCATGAATGCTGGGCTGTGTTGAGAGTTTATGATGATGGGATTAATCACTAATACAGAGATGTTTGGGAAAGGAATAGTGGCAGCAATAGAACTCTGTATGTGACGATCGTATAATTGATAGTTCAGTATCTTTAACCGAGACATGTTGTCCAAGATGATTAGTGAAGCCCAAACAATATTTAGCTAGTTGCAATATTAATGTTCATCAAAGGAAGCCAATGAACCTCCCAGTCTCATTCTTGTCATGAGCCATTCATCTTTGTTAGTTCCCTGTCATCCAATGAGTTGCAAGCAAGGGTTGCAGGACCAGCCAAGATCCCAGAATCGTCAACTGGATAAAATGCCACATCATGACCATGTTTCTGATTATATCAACACTTTCTTTCCTTTACACAACACCTTACTTCATTTACTATACATTCAGTCACATTTTCTTTAGTTACTCCTATAATGTTTTGTTACTTATTACTTGAGGCCTTTGTAAGTCATAATACGAAGGTGCCGCACTTCTCGTCCTCATTCTCTTCATTCCCCCACCATCAGAAGCAGAAAATCTATCCATTAAATGGATCTTGATCATAATCTAAGCATGATGCACTACAATTACGATGATCTGTGAGATGACAATGCAGAATCTGATGACCCGCCCCTTTGGTAGCCATCCAAGAACACAATGGGCAAGCAGCCAACAAGTAATTCCTTCATGTCACCACTTGGAAGACGAGTCACAGCAACTCACTTATGTCCTAAATGAGTGTATCCTCTCCATCATAAGAGTCCACAGGTCTATATTGTCTCAGCCATGGACTATAAACGTAAGCCTGTGCAGCTACCATCAACCTATATATTCCATTATGGGTTAGATGACTGAGGTCAGCCAACAATGTGTATATGTACTCGAGGAAAGAATAAAACAAAGCCTGGTAGCACTGCAATATAATAACAGCTGGGATTCTATGGTGATACGAGCCGTGTGTTGACAATAATGTGACAGTCATCATTGTCATCGCAGATAACAACACCCAGGTAACGCCTTCAGGAACTCATGGCATTGTCATGGCATGTTTGCAGCATATAGTTATCAATTACATGATGTTTCTGAATCCATTTGCCATGAATGCAGCGCAGACTGCCCAGATTCATAGTTGATTGTATATAACACTGGCTGATCCACCATAGGTCTTAATCAATAAATGCCCCTAATGAGTTCAATACTGAGAAAGAAGAATAATATTGCATCACTCAGGATGCATATATGGATTCTCTCCAAAAGGAATGCAAGGAAACTGTTCCATTCTCTACTCTCAAAAGATAGTATCGACTAGAGAGGATGATGTTATACCATCAGTATACTGATGTACATGACTCAAGAGTATCCTACCTATATGATCCTCTCAACCAACACACAATTGTGCAGGTCATCAGACTCCCTTCTAACTCAAGTGTATCGTCCCACTAACCGGCACGTACACCCCAGGACCTACCGTCATTGACTGCGCCAACTCTAAGTATCGACATGTCTTACAAGATACAGCAAAGTTGTTTCGCCTCAGCAGAAGGTGTAGTGCCAACTTAAGAGTATCTTAACAGAAGTATCCTGTGGACAACCATGCAATCAGGTTTGCCTCAGACTTCCTTCAGATTCCAAAGTGTCATCATGCTCTGTTCCCCCTCAGCGACTTACTTCAACAAAGGTACTACGAACAACAAAGTATAATAGTGGTAGATATATCCGTAATATAGAACAGAATTTTGAAAGTCCCACTCTGGACTTCAAGATGCAAGTATCCTCGTTGACTTCAAAGCAGAACTAATAGAAAATACCTGGAAATAAAGTCAAGGCTTAACCTCTGGGTTGAGAATATTAATAGATGTCCATCGATGGATCTAATGTAGATTTTATGTTATCGATGTGCTTCTTCCATTTTGGTATTGCTCATATACATCAAACAATCCACACCCTTAACAATCCTAAGACTGCCATAGCCTACTTGGGAGTTCACATACCTAACTGCCTCATCATCTTTTGCCTCTATCAAGGACAGTGAGCTCTAACTGCCAGTAGTATTAACAATGTCATCAAGGTAAACTGCTTGTATTGCGACCCAATTGCTGTTGGGGATAATTCATGTGAATATAAGCTTATCTGAAGCCAATTATCACCAAATAGTTTCCTCTCGCCAAAAGACAGTGAAAGTGCCCTGTCATAGTCCCACTGGGTAGGTAATGGTATAATCATAATGGCAAAGAACAGATCCCAGAATGTGACTACGCTTTATTGGAGTCAAATATAGTGTTACCTACAACAGAGCAGTTTTGCTATATATTGAACGGAGAGTATCCTGTGCCACTCAGGACATATGAATCCGAAGTCTGATTCGCACCAAACCCAGATGGTGTGGTCAAAGTAAGTGTTCATTCATATAAGTCTATTCCGTTGGCATGGCTCTAATATAACAATTGTTGGTTATGAACTTATCTCTTATATGACACTACATATCTCGGGATGTCATCATGGTTTGATATTAACGACATCTCATCTCATCACGAATGAACCATTGGAGTATTGGTAAACAGTCATTTGGTTGGCAAGTTGGACTAATGTTCCCAGTCCATCAGGACTTACCACTCACAGTAGAGATCCTATGACCATTACTGATTCAAAGAAGATATTCATAGTACTTGCACTAGGCCGGATTCATGTCGTTCATCAACTGCTATGAAGGTCGGGTAATTCACATGTGACTGATTGGTGAACAAATCTGAAAGCTAGATGGAAGACGGAAATCTGAGTGATGCTTTGTGATTGGGGATTGAGTGTCCATCATAGGATAATCCTGTGATCCTGTATCATCCCGGAAGTATACCCATAACACTGTGTAACGGCGTTGTCAAGCGTGCGTGGTTAGGGTTACCGGACGGTCACGTGAGGTGTCCAGTGCCGGGTAACCGCCAACCTTATATTGACATCGCGACAGAGACTTAGCTCCATACCGAATATCTTACCACTTACTTCTACACTTGATCTCACTCGCGCCCGTGTGCAACAGTATACCATACTATATCCTTATACTGCCGAGCGCCGGCGTACGCGCCCTTACACTATATTCGGTGTTTCAGAAAATCGGATACGTTTCGCTCACGAGATCACGCGAATTTACCCCTTTAATTGACGCGTCGCGACAGACATGAAATCAACAATTACAGCCAATTACCCTCCATGCCTCCAAAGAGAATACAGAGAAGCCAATTGCGTGTCCCTAACACTCGTGCGAGCATTGAATCCCTTCGAGCATCGCTCAGCCGAATCACGCCTATTCCTACGGGCCGCGTCTCGTTACTACCAGAAGACGAAATCAATGATGACGATCCGGCCGAGACTCAAGTTCACGAAGAAGCCCGCGATCCAGACGATGAAGATGAAGACAAAGACAATGATGATTC
>Ga0307515_10001225_pt1 | contig 58668 bp, 67 predicted proteins | sample 17_EM_MG_FD_194513 | JGI IMG/M metagenome (GOLD analysis project Ga0307515, IMG submission 194513) | Populus trichocarpa ectomycorrhiza microbial communities from riparian zone in the Pacific Northwest, United States - 17_EM | ecosystem: Host-associated > Plants > Roots > Unclassified | place... | reverse complement strand
AGTGAAAACAGATGATGTACTGAGGTCTCTCGATCGCACGTAAGGATATCGCTTCAGCACCAATCGCATGCCTCCACCACACAATCTCACTCACCCCCACTCGCACCGCCAGCCAATCGCCAAACAGCTCTTCAGCCCTATTCCACCGCGCTTGTCCCACCAGCAAACTTCCGGAGTTCCCCGCACCCCGCCTTGATCTCGTCACATCATGTCTCAACCCGCCTTCCTCGCGCCCCTCACGATCCCCGCCTCAGGCACACACACGCACACGCTGATCTTCCTCCATGGCCGTGGCGACACCGCCCCTATCTTCGGCCCAATCTTCCACAGCGACCTCTACGGCACCGCGCAGTTTCCCGGTCTCAAATTCATCTTCCCGACCCCATCCGAGACTTTCTCACTTGTTTTCCGCCGTCGCATCCGGCAATGGTTCGATTTTTTCCATGGCACACCGCCGGAGTCGTACACCCCGCAGCAGCTGGAGGGGCTAAAGGAGGTGGTGGAACATGTCGGCGAACTCATTGATGGCGAAGAGGTGCCGGTGCTTTTGGGAGGGCTGAGTCAGGGGTGTGCGGTTGCAGTTATGACGCTGCTGCTGGGTGGGAAGAAGGTGCAGGGCGTGGTCGGGATGAGCGGGTGGATGCCGTTTGCCGAGGAGATTATGAAGGGGCTTGCAGGGCATGAGGAGGAGTGGGAGAGGATACGGCTGTTGGGGAGGCTGAGGGAGATGGTTCTAAAGGAGCCGCCGTTGGAGGATCAGGTGGTGAGCGAGGTCTTGAGGACGCCCGTGTGGTTGGGTCATGGGGATGCCGACAGAGTCGTGGCGTATCAGGTCGGGTTGGAGATGCGTATGGCGTTCGAGAGGCTTAGGATGGATGTGCAGTGGACTAGGTATCCAGGGTTCGAGCATTGGTATAAGGTGCCGGAGGAGTTTGAGGATGTGGTGAGATTTTGGCGGGAGAAGTGCGGAATGCGGGCGGTGGGATATATCGGCGGAGTTGGAGAGATGTTCTGAATAGTTTGGAGAGTATCTTTGAGAACGGAACTTGGACTTTCTGTCTTTGCTGCGTTTCACTCTATATGACCTGTGTCGCTTCTCTCAGACTGCTTAATCCTCTTTGGCGGTTGTTGTGTCGCTCGGCTGAGCATCCCACTAGCGACGTCACCATCACGTAAACCCAATTCGCATGACGACACACCGTCCCCCATCGTCTCTCGAGCGGCGATCCTTTCCCCTCTCGCTCACCACCGCAACAATGGGCACATCCGACAAATCCCACAAATCCAAGAAATCCAAGAAGCCCACCACAATCACCCTAGACAAACCAGCGACAGAGAGCTCAGCCACCCCGGACCCCGCGACGCCCGTCTCCGACACACAATCGACTGCTACTTCCCCCGGCGAGATCAGCCCTCCACCATCCCCCCCGTGTCTACCAGCCGAAGAACACCTGGAGAACGCAGAGCGTGTGATCGTTGAGAAGTTGTGTGAGAGTGGGAATTTCAAAGAAGAAAAGGGATCTGAACCCGACCACGCACCGCACACGCAAAACACCGCCGCGGATACACTATCCACCGTCATCCACGACGCTGCCCACTCCGAGATCTGCAACCGCGCAAGCTCTCCCACTCGTGTCCGCTACGTCGGTGGCCGCCCAGATAAAGAGCTCAACGAGTCACCCCCCGATCGCGGGCGCCACTTCAGCACCAACCCGCCACTCTCCTCAAAAGCAAGCTCGCCCGTGCAAGGGCAGTACACATCTAGAAGAAGGCAGGTAGGGGCCAGCGATCAAGAGGAAGCCGAGAAGATGGAGGGTCACCAGGGCGCTGCCGAGGCGGCGAAGAATCTAGATGAGACTGGATTGGAGGATGCGGCGAAGGAGGGTGGGAATGTGAGGGAGGAGGCAAAGAATTTGGACACGAATGAGTTGGAGGATGCGTTGGAGGAGGAATCTATACACCCCAATTCATCCAATGGACCGAGTTATGCGGACATCGTCGCCAACAGCAAGCACTCTTCCATCGACCTCGGCGGCTCCTACGAAAATATCGATATCAACCCGTCGCCGCCAGTTCCGCAGACCCCAAACAACACTGAGAACATTGGGACTCCGGCTGTGGAAACGAAGGCACTGTTGCAGACAACACTCACGGGCAACGACATCGGTACCAATATCGGCGATGCCTTCCACCAGGAACTCGCGCACATGGAAGCCGAGCAAAATAACACGGAAGGAAATGTGGTTTCCCCGGAAGCCAGAGAGTTACAGCAGACCTCCGTCAGCGGCAGCGACATTGGTGGAAATATCGGTGACTTCAGACACCAGGAGGTCGCGCACGAAGAAGCGGCGCACAGCAACCCAAATGGATCCGGGACTTCACTAGAGACCAAAGAGCTGCAGAAAACCTCCCTGACTGGCAAAGACATCGGAGTGAACATCGGGGATACTCACCACCAAGAACTTGCACACGAAGACGCCCCTCACCACACCCCCAAACCCAAAACCTCCTCCGAAACCAAAGAGTTCCAGCAGACCACCCTCACCGGCAAAGACATCGGCACCAACATCGGCGACTCCCACCACCAAGAACTAGCACACGAAGCAGCCTCTCACAAGCCCCATAAAACCAAAGAGCGGCAACAATCCTCGCCTCGAACGCTGCAAATGGAGTTCGCTACAGAACCGACACAGTTCACATCCGGCCCGTCGGCACGCACACACAGGGCGCAACTCGCGGCACAGACTAAACGCCCCAACGCCGACCCGGACACGGACTCCGGCCATAAGAAGAAAGCCCCCCGACACGATGAGGGACCTACCGAAATACCGGCCTCCCCAACCCTCACCGAACTCCTCTCCCTCCTCTCCAACCGCGACCACGCTATCTCGGACCTGCAGTCAACAATCCAGACCCTTACTGCGCGTCTGGAGGCGCTCGAAAAGCCGACGCAGGTGACAAGCGTGGAAGTGGGGGAGCGGGAAGAGGGGGAATTGGAGACGCTGATCCGGTGGGGGCTGTGGACGAGTGTGTTGGTGGGTGTTGCGACGGTTGCTGGGTGGGTTGGTGCGCAGGTTGAGCGCGGGGCTGTGGGGAGGGGAGTGGCGGAGTGGATTTGGGGGCAGGTTTAGGGGTTGCGGGGTTGCGGGGGTGTATAGTAACAGGGTACTACGTGTTAGGTATTGATGTAGTGACTTCTGAAGTGCATTTTGGATCTCCATCAAGAAGCTTGTGCGACGGACTTGCAGCTAACTCCCGAAGCCCGTGCTTATGAGCCCAATCGCGGCATGTATGTAACCGTAAATCCTCAATTACCCGAGTCGACCACGTGTACCCCCGGATACGTTCGGAACCGATAACGAACAGCGACTGGACACGTGCCGCGGATGTTTCCGGCCCGGCGGTCATAGCAACCGACAACGAGTAGTCTCACAATCAGTGCACGATTTTATGCGTAATCTTGTCATTCGTTCGTCCACATCCGCTCCTGCAGATCCACGAATACTTCCGAACCAGGCTAACGAATCACCCAGCACTCCGCCAAATACAACAGATCATCAAAGAGAAAAGCGAAGATAGCATGTAACCTAAGAAAAACGAGGGAAAATCTTGATAAGAATGATCCTCCAACAAGACTTTTCCTTGAGAGAACAAAAGGGATCGTAGGTCTTCAGTCATGGTGCGGTAGCATGTGGCCCCATCGAATGTGACAGAGAGATGCTACAGTAAAACGGTCAGCTAAACCAGCCTAAGACTAGCCAGATCTGCTTACTCAAATTGACGATGTCTGTGATGCTGCGCTTGACTCTGTTGTGGTGATATACCTCTCCGCGTCACGGATATCTTGCGCCGCCTCCAAGGTATCGGCGTGATCGGTGCCCAAGGTCTTCTTCCTTCCTTCCAGCAATCGGCGATAGTAAGTCAACGCATTTTCATAATCACCTGAGTTGTAGTAGGTATTTCCGATGCAGCGCACAGTGTTTAGGGTTTCTGTATGATCCGTTCCGAGGGTCTTCTCATAGCCTTCCAGTGATCGGCGAAAGTAAGGCAACGCATTCTCATAATCACCTGAATTGTGGTAGACATCCCCGACCAGGCTCACTGCGTTTAGGGTTTCTGTATGATCCGTTCCGTAGGCCCTCTCTCTTCCTTCCAGCAATCGGCGAGAGTAAGGCAACGCATTCTCATTGTCACCTGAATTGAGGTAGACAATCCCGACCAGGCTCACTGCGCGTAGGGTTTCTGTATTACGGATTCCATGAGTTTTCTCATAGCCTTCCAGTGTAAGCAATGCATGGCGCAGCGCTTTCTGATAGTCACCTTTATTGTTGTAACATGACCCTAAGTTGTAGTGATTTCGGTTGATAAATACGTGTCCGGAAGCAAGAATGCGGCAATAGACATGTAAAGTTCGCGTATGCAACTCGATTGCCTTGCAATAGTGGCCTTGGGTGCCAAGGGTAGCCGCTAAGGTTTTGACCATCGTTAAAGTTATAAAGTGTTCAGGCCCGAGTGTTTCTTCCGCCAAAGATATGGCTTCGTTGTACAATTGTATGGCTTCGTTGTACTTTCCGTTAGTACCCATGAGAACGCCGGTAGTGCGCATGAACTCGACCCCATGGATATCACGTTTCTCCGCATTCACTCTCCGGTTTTCCTCAAGACTCTCTATTCCTTTCAAGGCCCTCTGTGCAAGCTCAAGTCCTTCAGGACCGTGTCCAGCCTTGTCAGCGAGAACACGGGCCAAAGCTCGCATCGCTTCATAACGGCAGGTCTCATCTGCTGTTTGCTCGTATGCAGATATAGAAGCTCTTAGGAAGCGTTCTGAACGATCGAATCGCCTCCAGTGGAATTCTACTAAGCCTATTTTATAAAGCGCCTCAGCAAACCGATGATCAATTTCATCAGGGTTATGGGTTTCTTGATTGTAGAGTTCTGGCAGATACTTTGCGAGAATTTGAAAATGTGTTTCAATAGACTGGTCAAAGTCCCAATCGCTTTGTGTTTTCTGGTATTCGATGTGTTGAAGTCCCTTTCCAGCTATACAAATTGCTCGCTCGAAAGCACTCTGGACTGGAGTGGTACCCGGCGCCACTGGGATCCCCTCTGAGGTAATCTCCCGAGCCCAAAGATGAACAAGCGGATGAATCCAGAAGCTTCCATCCTTAGAGCTTGATGTTGTCTTCCGCTGGACCAAGGAGAATGAAACTAAATTGTTGATTGCCGCCCTTAATCGGTTCTTATCTGATCATATAGTTTTAGTAGAGTGCATCATGCTTTAACATTTTACTGACCTTTGTCCAGCCAATCCATTGCCTCAATACCTCTTGTGAGCAGTTCTTGGGGTACGTCCTCATTGCTAAAATATGCGCATACCTGCAGCAGTTGAGCTGCATCAGGCCCCAGGGCATCGAAGGACATTTTCCAGCAGGTAAAACTATTGCCGTTTCTGTAGGGACCGTTGAATTGCGTATTTAACATATCTTTGATGTTCGAATCCAATTCGCGAAAATACTGTTTGAAGCCTGTCTCGGTGGAGACCATGTACGCTGCGGCTTGTGCAATCGCCAGGGGAAGCCCGCCAAGTTTCTCTGTGATTCTCTCTGCATTTAGCCTTTCTAAGAAAACGTAAGTTAGTTCGTTGATGATAAGTATTGAGGGTGAACTCAATCACACCTTCTTCAGATAGCTCTTCAGAATTTTTGCCCACTCCTTGGAGAAGCAATTGCACCCCCGCTTCTTTTCCTATAGCATATACCGGCACAGATCGTCCATGATCACAAGCCTGCCGATTTCTCGAAGTAATGATGATATTACCCCATTCACAGGTCGGAAGAGAATCATCTAACCGGACTGCTTCCTGGTCGTCGTTGTTGTCAACTAACAATAACCATTTCGTGTTTCCAATCTTTGCAAGCCAATCCTGAACTATCTTCCAACCCGAAACACCCTGTACGAGCTTCCCCGAGGCCTCTATTTGTCCCGGGATCCCAAGATCAAGGGAGATTCGGTCGTTCCTTTCTGCACCGCGAAGGGTCGGGTATTTGATTGAGTAGTGCGATATAAGCTTTTCCAAAATGTGAAGACCACTTGTTGCCATGGTTCCTTTTTTCCGGGCATCTATCCAAAATACGGCGGTATAAGAGTCCCGGTGGAGATGTGCATATTGTAGTGCGATCTGAGTCTTTCCCACTCCACCCATGCCATGGAGAACTACAACCTTCCTCACAGATGGCGTGGTTACATCGGTTCGATCGGGGGCAAAGAATGTACTCAGTTCCGAGACGATGTCTTCTCTACCAGAGAATTTTTTGTTCATAGGAAATGGTAGCTGTGCGTTGACGGCAAACTCGTCAAACTGTGGAAGTAACAGGGCTTCATAGAGCGGTTAGTGGAATCAAATCCATGCTAGAGAGGCACTTACAAATTTGGAAAAGGTTTTTGGTCAGCTCCACAAGTGCATCATTGTATTCTTTCAGGTCGTCAATCAGAGCTTGAAGGTTGTTCCGGCCACAGACTTCCCACTCCACATGGCTATAGGCTGATAGATTGCTCTGATACTGCTGGGCTAATTTTTGGAGGTAATTTCTTTTCGGATCGGCGGGATCTACGTTGGAATCTAGGTCTGTTCTTCGAATTGATTCCACGGAAATTTCAGTAGACTGAAGCTCTAAGGTGGTGACGGAAAAGTTCATGAAGGGTGAGGGCTCCGGAGGCACCTGCAGCAAGTCGGATGAGCTACTTGCATGAGTCGACTCTTTCCCGAGCAAGCCCATAACTTTGTGGCGGATTTTAGCCCTATGAGACCCCGACTTGCCATTCTCTGAACGTGTAGAACGAATTGATGGTGCCGGATATGCGGATCGGATCCGTCTCGCGTTTTCGGGTGACGTAGAACGCTTTATGCCGTATTTGAATTCCAACTGATCGGCCTCCGCGAACACAGCAGCTATGCGGACTAATGTTTCGAGGATGAATTGGCCCCTTCTAGTTTCGGAGGCGAATAGCGCGGTGGTGGATCCGCTATTGTTCCGTAGTTGTGTGGTCCACTCTTCAAACCGTTCCCGTTGCCGGTCAAGATGCCACTGGTGCTGTCCGAGTTGAGAACCATGCGACTGTATGCTCGAAAAGACCTTGTATCCGCTGAGCGCAGTTTTGAGGAGAAGATCGACTATCCCGGGAATGGCGAGCGCTATGCCTAGAGCCGCCATCTCTTATTCGACCAAGAACTTAGCAGAGACTCTTGGGCTTCCATGGAGATGGGGGTGAGACGGAAGGTGTGAATCTACTCACAGAAAAGTTTGTACCTCGCTAACCGACCGTATTGTGTTAATACTGCGCGGAAATCAATAATTTGTTTCGTCGTTTCGATGGTTGGAGATGTGTCTTGTTGAACTGAATCGCAAAGTGGGGTAGTTCATGCGCCTGATAGCCACGGTGCTTCATGCAGGTCTCTAGGCTTTGGTGGCGGTTCCACAAGCCTAACCTCCAACCAAGGTACTATGTTCGGAGAAATGCTGGGAAGTTTTGGAATCTTTTTGCAAAAAACTCCCAAAATTCAAACCGGATATCAAGTAAAATATGAGTTTACTATAGTGTTACATGATAGGGATAGAGCGTTATTGGAAAATGTTCAACTCTTTTTTAATGGCATCAGCGGTATAGATAAACATGGGAAATTCTCGTCTAAGTATCGAGTTTCATCAATAAAAGATATCTTGGTAATTATAGACCATTTTGACAAGTACCCATTGTTAACGCAAAAACGAGCTAATTATCTATTATTTAAAAGAGCTTTTGAACTAGTTCTACGTAAAGAACAACTTACTCCTGGGGGTTTCTGTGAAATTTTAAGTATTAAAGCTGCTATTAATTTAGGTTTTTCAGACTCTTTAAAGGAAGCTTTCCCGGATATTATTCCTGTGGAAAGACCTAGAGTTGAAGATCAGATTATCTCAGATCCTAATTGACTAACTGGATTTGTGGAAGCTGAGGACTGCTTTTATGTTGGTATTGCAAAGTCTACTAATAAAGCAGGATATCGAGTTCAATTGACATTTAAAATTACCCAACATAAACGATATGGAATCTAATATCCACCATAATATTATGGATAGTATATGAAGAACTATTACGGATTACTAGCAATATACCAAAGAGAATGAAGTTGTATTATATTACACATGAGCTTTAAGAGAAATTAAATATCTAAGTAACTTCAGGAAAAAAAAACAAAGGAGATTCTATGATTAGTGTGAATGAAAGTAGAAAAGCCTATAAGCTATTAAGTAAAATGGATATAAGTCTGTTTGAACAACTAAAGGGGAACCTTTCTCTAAGGCTAAATATGGGCATATTAAGCGATAGTGAAAATAGTACCGTGATGGAAATGTAATGAAATAGTAGTTTTATAAGTAGCTCGATCAAAATCTAAATAAATAATAAGAGCGTACCTTTTGTATAATGGGTGAATTGCTTGCCCAGAAGAATTGTGAAATTCTTTGTAATACCGACTTATGGCGGTAAAACGCCGGTATGATGATTTAATAATTATTATGCTAACGGTGAATTCTAAGGACTTATTGTCTATTGAAAATACTGTGGGAAGCAAATAAATCTTAGGAATTAAAGTTTATATAAACTTAGAGTATATATTGTGCTCATTTTTATTTTGCCCCGTAACGACTTTATTCGAAAGAATAGCAGTGATTGGTTTGAAGAGGTACCAAACAAGATGAGTTTAGAATAAGCTGCCTATCCGATTGAACATCTTTCACCAGATTTGGGCGGCTATTGTGTGTAACCTCACCAGATCGGGCGTTTGCCTGGCTAAGTATTTGGCGGCGGGACTGTAGTGTTTGAGTTTTGTCGCGACCAGACTTCAGGAATTTATTTCCGCCGGAGTACAGGAAGCTAACTGTGATTGCTATGCACTAAGTTTATTTGCTAAAAGAGGTAGCCTTACATGTAGCGATCTATGCATGCTTCTATCCTGAGTAAAAAATATAAAGTACTGCACCAATAACAAATATCACTAGAAGGAATAAAATAGCTCTGTACAGTGGAATCCTGGTACGTCCTGCTACTCTCACATCGGCAGTCAGCCCTTCAAGAAGCCGCACAGTCTTGACGTCCCCGTTCTCTACAGCCATGTGCAAAGGCGTCCAACCATTTTTAGCTACCACTCCCGCATCAATCCCCTTCTCCACTAGGAACCGCACCGTTTCAAGGTGACCATTCCAAGAAGCCATATGCAATGGAGTCCATCCATCTTCATCTGTTGACATCCTCACATCGGTACCGCTATCCGACAAAAACCGTACAGTCTCGATATGGCCATTCTGAGCAGCCATGAATAAGGAAGAACGACCATTCATATCCACTCTCTGCACGTTGGCACCTTTCTCTTGTAAGAATCTGACCGTATCAATATATCCATTCTCGGCAGCCATGTACAGGGGTGTCCGACCGCAGTTATCTGTTACATCCACTTCGGCACCCTTCTCTTCAAAGAACCGCACTATTTCAATGTGACCGTTCCAGGCAGCCATGTGCAAATAGGTCCAACCGTCGCCATCTTTTGTCGTCATGTCGGCACCTTTTTTCAAGTCTTCAAGGACTCGTACCGTTTTAATATCACCGTTCCGTGCAGCTATATGCAAGGCGTGCCGACCAAAGTAGTCCGTTACCTCCGTGTCGGCACCCATCCCTTCCAAGATTCGAATCAACTCAAGATGGCCATTAAGGGTAGCCAGATGCAGAGGTGCTCGACCATTTTTGTCTATTTCGTTCACATTAGCGCCCTTCTCTTCCAGGAAGTGTAATGCACTTATGTTGCCATTCTGGGCAGCTATATGCAAGGGGGTTTGGCCTTGATTGTCCGCAGCCCGCACATCGGCGCAATTTCCTAGGTAATTTAGAGTCTTGAGGTCACCATGACGGGTAGCTGTGTGCAAAGGAGTTTGGCCGTCATTGTCTGCCGCTTTCACATTGGCCCCGTTATGCCTAAGGTAGCGCACAGTATGGATATCACCATTTTCGGCAGCCATGTGTAAAGGGGTTCGACCGTCGTTGTCTGTTGCCATTACATCGGCACCTTGCTCCACTAGGAACTGCACCGTTTTGAGATCTCTGTTTCGAGCAGCCATGTGTAAGGGGGTTCGCCCCGCGTTATTTGTAGCCTTTATGTCGGTGCCCTTTTCTGCAAGGAAGCGCACCACTTCGAAATTGCCGGTCTGAGCTGCCATGTGTAAAGGGGTCCCGCCGTCAATATCTATTACATTTACATTGGCGCCTTTCTCTTCGAGGAATCGTATCGTCGCAATATCGCCGCTCTTCGCGGCCATACGAAGAGGGGTCCAGTAATCGGAGTCCGTTGCGTCCACATTGGCACCCTTCTCTTCAAGGACCCGAGCCATCTCAATGTCACCATTCTCGGCGGCCATATGCAGAGGCGTCCACTTGTCGTTGTCTATCACTTTCACGTCGGCACCCATCTCCACGAGGAACCGCACCGTCTCAATGTTTCCATTTTCGACCGCCATGAGCAATGGTGTCCAGCCGATATTATCGGTAATTTTCACATCGGAGTTGCTTTTTAGAAGGAATTGTACCGTGTCGAGATGACCATGTCGAGAAGCCAGATGTAGAGGACTCCAACCGTGGTGGTCTGTCGTGTTTACGTCCGCACCATTATCTATGAGGAACTGCACTACCACATTGTGCCCATTCTCGGCGGCCATATGCAGAGGAATCCGGCCGTTTTTGTCCTTGGACCCTACGTCTGCACCTTTTCCCCCCAGGAAGCACACGGTTTTGATATCGCCACTGTCGGAAGCCATGTGTAGTGGAGTCCGGCCGCCTTTGCAGGCCACTTGAACATTAACGCCCCGCTCATCTAAAACCCTCAACATCTCTATATCACCATTTTCGGCAGCCATATGCAAAGGAGTTCGGCCGTCATCGTCTACCGCATCTACATTGCTTGGCTCCTGAAGCAACCGTTGGGCAGCCGCCTTATGTCCGACCCGAGATGCTATGTGTATTGGACGGATTCCTTTCGGGTACCAGTCATGACCATATCGACTATACGCACTACTATGTGCGACTTGGAGGTAACAAGACATCTTGCCGTGGCATTCAAGAAAACCGAGAAATTCGTCTGTAGTCAATTGTTCGTCGCAGCATTTGAGATGGGAATGCAAATGTCGGGCGGCATAGTCCAGGAGCGGATGCCTTTCGAGCCGGCCAACGAATGAGACCTCCGATGTACAGGCGCCTTCTCTAAAGACGTCGAGCGAGAGATATGCAATGCAGGAGGTGGCCAGCTTGAAGTCTGCATTACCGTAGGTTGTCTTCTCCGGTAGAAGTTCTTGTTGTATAGTACTTTCCTTCCTCAGAAGATATTCATGAACAGTGTAGTGGGCCAGACGAATGATCGAATGGTCGATAATGACTAAGGAAGAACATACATCAATTAGCGTTGTGGCTAATGGTAGTTCTTCCAGATAATCAAGCTGATGTTTATCACGCTCGATGGACACGGCAACTCTGAGCTCATCAACAGTGAGTGTCCGCCGGGCTGTAGTAAGCCAGGAGAAGATCTTCAGAGCCAATTCCACTTCCCTCGGGCTCTTTCTGCGGATATCTTCCACGGCTCGGTCGTACAAAAGATCCAGGGGTCTCTCGTTGGTTGATTCGTTTTCGATTTGTTTCAGAGCCTCCCGGATCTGGCTCATGGTAGTTAACTTGCAGATGTGCTCGATATAGAAGTGGGCAAGGAGAAACCTGCACTAAGTTAGCTATGCAACGATTGTTGTACGGAAGTCTACACACATTCCATTGGCAGAATTTGCCACCTTCGAGACGATCTGGTCTTTGATATTGCTCCCTTGAATCAATTTTTTTGCTCTCGGAGTCTTGCATATTCTATCCCGAATATAACTGTATAGATCTTCTTCTTGTGCAGAAATGTTGATTTGCGGGACATTTTCGAAGGCTTCTTGGATATCTTCCGGATGGGGCCGACTGGTCAACAATAAACTGATGCCATCGCCTCCCAATCGCTGGAACAATGGAAGAAGTCTTTCCCGTTGCTTCGCCTGGTCGCATTCATCCACAGCATCGCAAATAATAAACGTTCGGGTAAAGGATTTAGAAATCACATACAGAGCGGCTTCTAACTCGTCCGAATTGGGTCTTTTCTCTGCCGGCTTCAAGTTGTCGTACAGCTCCAGGAGTTTAGGAGGTAGTTCGAGTAGTGGTAGTTGAGTAGCAAGTTGCTTTACGACGCAACAAAGGATATCGATCGGCCGCTGTTGGTTTTGCTCTTTATAGTCGAAATAAATGTAGGCAACGCCATAGTTTGAAGTCCTTGCCTCTGCGAGAAGATGATCGATTACAATTGAACTACAATCGTCATCAGTACCCGGACAATATCGATGATTCTAAGAACGTACCTTAGAAATGTTTTACCAGCTCCCGCTGTTGAATCCTGTAACTTAGTATACCCTTTAAATGAAGGGAGTGACAGGATACGCATACGGATGCCATGAGCCCAAAGTACTGGAGTCTTCCCAGACTTCCATCCCTGAAACACTGCCCCCTCGAACAGCCAATTGCCGGTTCCTTCTTTTCTCCGATCTTTGATGCTAATATGATGGGTGTCGTAGGCTTTCGAATAGAGCCACGTTAGCACCTGGTTCCGCTTTCCCGCTGGGTAGGACGCATAAATGTTAGTATTGTAATGATGGAAGAATTCTTAATTATTCTTACTCATATGACGAAAGCTTTCCTTTTCACGCCATGATTTGGCGTCAGTTTGAAAACTGTGGGCCGTGGAATTGGTATCTATGACATATTCTTTGATTTCTTTCGACAGTGTTCTTGGTGAATGTTAGCGTGATCCTATAAATCCATCGAGTAACATGTGACGTACACTTGAACCGTTGACACCACTAGGTTGAACGCAGATGTATACCCTCGAATTTGGGAAATATACTGAGACGTTTCCTTTTCCTTAAGTGGCCATTTCAGTCTGTCGATCACCCCTCGCAGTCCCGACTTAGGAGGTACAAGGTTGTTCTGGAGCTTTTCCAACTCATCTTTGCATCGGGAAAGGGCTTTATCCTGACCGCAGAGATCTTGTAACGCCGTCGACAATGGGTTCTCCTTCGCGCACTTTTCCAGCAGGTTTAGGACAGAGGTAAGTGAATCGAGCTCATCGCGGAGGGTTTTTATATCTTCTGGCGCCCGCTTGACACCACCAATGTATCCGCCGAAAACTTGTGTTAGCTTTCCGCTAAGTTGAATAATGCCATAAATACTCGCAACAAGACCGATCACGTCCGCCATCGGGGGCTGACTCTAGGTTCGTTGGTCGGGGAACTGGCATACAAACATTCGATGATACCATGAAGGGTTTATAAAAAAAACCAAAAGATGTTTAACGCCTTGCGTTGGTTTTATATTATGGGTGATAAGATAGCTAATCAATAACGCTGTCGGTGTAGGATCCAAAAACATCGAGACACTACCTGCAGAATAGGCCAGATAATAGTAGTGATATTAAGATACCTAGTCAAATTCGCCATCGGGTCAGCCAACAGAATCATACCGTATTGTCTGGCTGAACCCGCGATTTGTGTAGCTCGTGCAGCTCGCATACCCGACAGACTCTGGGTTGTCTGAACTGTGAGATGAGTAGCCAACCGGACGAATAGAAGCTGCCTAAACCTATCCTTGCATGTACTTCAAAAATCGCGAATTCAATAAGATAATAGTACAGTACTTCTCAGCATGTATATTTGACATTTGCAGGTGTAAAAACTTAGAATTTCTAACCGCTCTACCGATGCAGCTCAGCTGAAAACATGTAACAGTAGTTCGGAGAATTTTGGAGGTTCCCGAATGGGAAATTCTTCAGCTCTGTTAGATCAGTTAGAACGATTAGAACACCTTCAACGTTTCTATCCTATGCCAACCACGCACCAAACTTTCAGTAGTCGCTTGTCACTGGTGGCCGGTAAAAAAATGACAGCTGCCCTGTCTTTAAAATCGTTGTCATTCGTAGCAGTTCTAATTGGGCTACGTAACGGAAGCAACCGGAGAACCTAAAAGCACAACATGAGTATGTGATAACATACTAAGTAGTTACACCTACTTGAATTGAAGTGAAGATAATGGAGATTCCTACCCCTTCGAAACTTCCCATAGGTCTCATTAGCACTAGGACCATCTTATCTCCGATGTATCGAGCAAAGGAACGCTCTAATATATTCTCGAGCATGACCGAACATTCTCCGGAGGACGGAACCTTTAAGTCTCTCCAAAGTGCAGTCGAAGCGTTTGATGTCGGAAATCATAGCCTCGATCACACAACAATGTTCGCCGCAACCGGCAACTGGAGTGCTCACTGGGCGAGCAGATTTTTCCGCTAGCGGCAATGCCAGCGGTGGTATGTTGGATTCTCAAACCGAATGATTTGGCTTTGCGCCGCGTATGCCCATCTTGAAGGCACGGTCAAGGCACTTGCGGCTAATGAGAATGAGCAACAGGTCGGCATGAAGAAAGGACAATAACATATCATAAGGAAAGGATAGATAACTCATTTTCTCAACCTTCACCCAATCAACGTCATGCAACAAGCACTGATCTCAAGTTCACAGGCATTAACTGGTTTACTTAAGTAATTGGTTGATGGAGGGGGGCAGTTGCGGACGTGAGAAAGGAGTTAGTTAACTGTGTAAAACTGCAGTGCTGTATAATAGTCACGGTGTAGTAAGGAAAGAGTATGTATCAGAACTGCAAAATTTAAATTTCCTGTGCACCATCGCCATACCACTAAATGCCATTCTGTCACTCTAATTGTACTGTTTCAATTACACCCCCGTCTGAAATCTTTGACGGCTCAGACGTGATATCCTTGCGTGGTATTGAATGTGCAGCTGAGGAAGACACAAATGCGGCTCCACCACCACACCACCATCTGCACTAAGCTACAGCCACCAATCGGGTCATCTTTGCAGTCTCGGTGGACCACTTACCCCCTTTTTCACAGCCGTAATTTCAATATTGGTAGATGGCTGCGGTGAAGGTAGTAATGGTAGACGTATGCACTCACCCAGCTTACAGTATATGAAGGCGGCTGGAGGCTGTAAGGCTATTCTATAGTTAGCTTCATTTCGTTCGTTTGGTCGTGCTCGTCGTTATACATGATTCTCTGGCGGTAAAATCTCACTGCTTTTTGGTTTGCAGACGCATAGCACAGGCTATGTCTCGCATCTGTTTGATATAGCTTAAATCGACCATATTTCGATTGTTCACGGTGTCCAGAGGAAGAAGGCACCTGGTGCTATTCATTTGCCTGTTGATCTAAAAATAAACTGAGCATAGTGCGCAGAATAACGGCTACCGAATTAATGTCTTCTTTTTTCGGAATTGGTTAAATTTCTCACAGCTGGGCTATGCATTTGTCGATGTTTCAAGGAGAATGCTTTGCTCCGGATTGAACTATGCGACGCATTCCAGCTGTGGCCAGTTTATACGACTCCGAGCTACTAGAAAACGACTATAAAACTACCCACAAACCCGCAGAAATTAGCCTCCCTATACACTCCTTATTCCAGCTCTCTTCAACTCAAAATGAGCAATCCTCCAACTTCGACCAAGGGAACAGCGCTGCACGGAGTGCTTGCGAATAAACGAATCGTCGCTTACTGTAAGGTTTAATCCAGTCGTCATAGATGCTATCCTTTACTAGCTATTTGCTGTATCTGCTACTACCAGGACTGACATATTGAATGAGGTGTCTTTGCATGTATTGCTGCTTTTCCCACGGGTTTCGATACCACTATGCTAGTGTCGTTGCCTCCGTACCAAAGATCATTCGGATATGAATACCAAGGGGAATACGTTATTTCAGCGGCATACCAATCCATATGGAACGCAATGCTTCTCCCTGGGGGCATCTTGGGTGCTGCTCTTGCTGGGCCAATTGGCGGGTTGTATGTCTTCATACCCACATATTAAGGGCGGATCATGCTGTTATATAATTATAAGCTGATCATGACACTTCTTCCAGGCTTGGACGAAGATATGTCTTTATTGTTGGCAGTGTTATCTTTGCCGCCGCTATATTACAGCTTCAAGTTAGTCGCGACTGGAAGATAATAATGATCGCGAAACTTTTTTACTGTAAGTCTAAAATATTCCCCGAGCCTAGCCTTACTTTAAAGAAGAAGCGAATGAACTTATCACATGCAAAAAGATGCTAACGACGAGAATAGATGGTGGGATGGCCATGTATGCCGTAGGAGCAACTACCTACATCTCTGAAATCGCCCCACCTGAGATCCGTGGTGTGATGCTATCACTGTTTAATGTTTCTATCTTAACCTGGCTGTCAGTCTTTTACATTGATGCCTAATACATAATACGTGATGAAGCTAATGCCCGTAGGTTTCTCTGCTCGTGTGTCCTGCAAAGCACCCAAACCATGCTCAGCAGCATGTCATTCCTCATTCCGATCATCCTGCAATACAGTATCCCCATCATTTTATTCACATGCAGCTGGTTCATTCCAGAGTCACCTTACTGGCTTGTAGCGCATGGAAAGACCGAAGCCGCTAAGGAGTCTCTCGAGAAACTGCATGGCAGGAACCATGACCTTAACCAGCGCCTCAGAGACATTGAGCATACTATCAACCAGCAGCGGAAAGCAAAAGACGTCACGTATCTAGACTGTTTCAAGGGCTCCAATTTGGTAAGTACCTACCCTTTCCACTTCGGCCAATATTATCAGGCTGGAAATCTGTGTTGAAAGAAATATCCTCACAAGTGACTGGAATAGAGACGCACTTTGATCGCAACTGGAATACTTGCTGGACAGCAAATTGTCGGCTGCTCTTTCGTTTTCTCCTATGTAGGTTGCGTGGACCCCATTTCATGAGCGCAGAAGCTTAATAATGGAAGACCCCAACCATTTTAATCCTCGCGGGAATCAGTCAGACCCAAGCATTTGCCTATACAGCACTGGTTTCTGCGCTGGGAATTATAGCCAATATTGCATCGTGGTTCTTGATCGAAAGGTTTGGGCGTCGTTTTCTGCTCCTGACTGGAACTACTGTTATGCTTGTGTCGCACTGCATCATTGGCGGCATCGGAACCAGCAGCACATACAAAATCGGATCACTGCCTAAAGTGATTGTATCGTTCATTGTTATTTATTCCGTATTCTTTCAAATCTCTGTTGGTTCAGCGTGAGTCTTTCAGACTGCAATTGTCTGGTCTTACCTAACCTCTAGCAGGGGGTGGGCTGTTGCCTCGGAAGTGAGCTCTCCAGCGATGAGAGCTTTGACCCAATCCATCGCCCTGGTTTCTTTCAATGTCTCCTGTTTTGCAATTTTCTTTACTATCCCATATCTGATTGTGAGTAATGAGCCTCCAAGAATTCTTCCCCTCGGTGGTGATAGTCCAAACTAAGCGTGTTGTAGAATCTCGACCAAGCAAACTTGGGCCCTAAGGTATTCCTAATTTATGGTGCTTTCACGCTCATCACTCTAATCTTCATTTACTTTGCGGTCCCCGAAATGAAGGGCCGTACATACGAAGAACTGGACTATATGTTCCAGCACCGCATTCCTACCCGGAAATTCGGAGGTTTGTTTGGATACTGTTCTCTGTACCTCTAGAAAACTAAACTAACTATAGCCAGAATTCACACTACCTACAGCGGGGGTAGGATCGTCTAATGGAAATAAAATGTCACCAGATATAGAGGAAGTTGACCTATAACGTGGCCGGATATGACGCAGTTTGGAACGATGTATTTGATATTATTAATGAACGAAGTTTTTTTGTCGTCCAGTATTTAACTTACTCTGGTATTTACATCCGGATCGCAAGGACCTGATTGTTGAGGTCTCATTTTATGACAATTAACTGCAAAAGTCCGAGCCGTGTCCATCCAAACTGATCGACATGTGCAGATGCATGTTTTCTGTGAATGCACTGCAGGAACCGCTGTTCACCACCTCCACCAGTGCGCTGCACCAGTTCCCGGGTTTCTTTGGTGTAGGGCTCTTGCTATAGGGCTAAGCTACACGTTAAAGCACCGTTATACCACGTACCATTCCTGAGCTGAGTGAACGCGGTTCAAGTTGGTGACTGCAAAAATGCCGGAAGTGAACATAAAAACCTACGAATCCTAGAGCGACGGCAGGTATACGTGGACGAGATGCCGGGATATATGTGCGTCTCCTAAAACCATCCTCGTAATTGTACTCGACGAGAGATAAACCAAATGTGGAATATGGATTACACAAAGGGCTTGTGCGGTGTAGGATTTGAGCTTGTGACGCGTTGCTGCATCGGTGCGGCAATTGCCGTCTGAACTCTCAGATAAGAGAGCCGACAATCACCAGTAGGACAGCCGATATAATTCAAATTTGCCATGTTTCAGATCGCGTAATATGAGTATGTGCATACACGTAGCTATCCTATGGATCGTAACTTTGGCATTTCCGGCCCGTTTGGGCATGGCAACCGACTCCCCACTCGCAAATATTTAGCGACGCAACCATATCTCTGTGGGGGTGGCCTGGGAGCATTATAAACTTACTTTCTTATGTCTTGAGAGTATTTTGCTAAAATTAAGGACTGTGCAGGAATGCAGCACCGATAAAAAGGGCAGATCTTATTGAAAGGGTTGTCTCAAGATCAGTTCCCAAAATGTTACTGCATAGCCCAGATGGACAACTCTGCCCATAGCACCCCAAAATATCCTTCAAGCTCCGTGCTAAGGACGTACCCTGAAGTTCCAATATCATTATGCAAGGAATTCCATCTGCAATGTACCTGAGAGTAGAGGCACAAAGGGGGGTATACCAATACCCATTGCACAGCTCTCATAGTCAACAAGACTAAAACCCACTTTGTCAAGCATCAAAGAGGGCATATCTTTACCCCTCAGCCAGAGCTGGAGCTGTGGGCAATTTTCAGTCTACCTGGAGAAGGGAAAGTAGCCAGAATGGTAGCTTAGCCAGTGGGAAAGCCCAACCAGAAATAACAAATCTCCACCCAAACTTTGCTAAGCATGTTCAAAATGCAAGTACCTGTGGTTTCTCAATAATGAAAGGCATCATTTTGCAGAATTCAATCACCTGTAAAGGAGAAAGGTGGGTAGTGGTGCATAGACATGGGGTGGGGTTGCCAGTTCAGTGAGTGAATTTTGGAGGGGCAGTAAGGCTTACAAAGTCACATCACATATAATTTACAATTCACTTGGATAGAAAGTCTTATTTGCTACTAGAGAAGACTTGATAAAATGGAGGGCCTCTGACAACCATTTTTGGATGTGTGGCGAGGTGGGCGCGGGCAGCCCGTATGGGCCGGGAACCGGTTACGATCCAGGGGATAGAATCGCAATTTAGTGATATTAATGCAACGACTTCAAACCAATCCCGGCCCGAAGGGGTGAAACAATTCAGGCGTTCGGGCCGGAGGCAGTGAACCAGTTGAATACCGTACGCAGGAACATGCAGTGATCAAATGAAGTACTTCCTCCGTAGCAATAAATCGATTAATGAATGGAGCGGCAGTCGGTTTCCTCGGTAAATTTTAGCGATTTACGAACTAATGTATATGAGACTTAGAGGCAACGAAAAATATACAGAAATCACAATCTTATGCTAATTGAAACCTCTATCAAGATTTTCATAGTGACTCACTCGGGGTTGATTCTAACCAGCCTGTCGCAATATTGAGAGAACTGTGTGCTGATATGAGATAAGGCATGAAGGAAAAGCCTCGGATATATACAAGCGGATTGGGTGCTGGATGCCTTGTAGTGTAGCGGTCGAGACGGTTAGTACATACGCGACCGCTGACAAGTATTTTTTTTTAGGACAAGAGGTTCCTGACATGTTCTTTTGATGGAACTAGTTTCAACTGACATATTATATGGTCTATGTTGACTTAGGATTTCGCCCGAATGCAATCAGTCTGCTGAAATGTTCTAAAGAGAAGTCCCTAATGCACTGAGCCACCGAGTATATGATTTTAGTAGCAATAAATGTTCATTGTTTTCCTCTGAACACTAAATTGTGGCTCAAAAACTGTGACAGCCTGCTCTCCGAATCCCAGCATCCCTTTTCATAAGTACTTTAGTTTCCTGTAACCCAGCCTCTGACATATTTTTGTTTGGGTACAGAGGCGTTTTGACACTAACTGGTTGATAATATTTACAAATACGAACATCACTTCTGACTGCTGACGTACTAACTTTCTCGACCGCTACAGTAGTTCAGCTGCGTCCATCAGTTTCCTTGAGCGCAGCAGCGCTCAGTAGCATACGTCTATTGCCTGAAACTGATTCACTACGTGCTACTTAGAATACCTGCGTGCTTGGGTCCTGGATACTATAGCTGCTCTCCCTTGTATATATCTTCCCCCGCGTAGATTGGAGCTTTTGAATTGATACATTTCGACTGAAACCCCAGCCAATGGTGTTACTAATCAAAGTAGTCTAGTCACATCTCGAACCGGAATTGCACAGGATTACGAACTGCAAGTTTGAACCAATCCCTGGCTGAACCATTGGTATCACTGGTGCAATGCAAGCTTATCATCCGTTCTAGAAGCACAAAACAAGTCTATATTTATTTAATACTAGCTGACGTTATGTGCTGTGTCTTAGAGCGGACTTGGGCTTCTATTTTTATTTTTTCAACAAACCCTGCTGCTTTATAGCGATTAGAGAGCGACAGAAGATCATCAAGCTGCGTTTTTTGTTTCTACCTGGCCCACGATCCGAACATACCGGGACGGGTGAGTTCGCCACACCACTGAATGGGACCGATTAATATTCCCTGCTCGTGGCAAGGACGCGCATAACGATTTGCAACAATGCACAATTTGCAAACTTCGATCCCACCACTCATTGCGGTGCGCGGTTGATATCCAACAAATGTAGAGGCTGAATACCTCAAAGTGAGGGAATGAGAAGAACCTACAGTTTGTAGGTCACTGAATAAAGATATGCACAACGTGCGTGAATGGTTAGGCGAGTTGGACCCCCCGATATATGATTGGCGTGCAAGATCCTTTCCTCTGCGGGAATTTGACAAAGGTGGTAAAGGTGTGCATCAATTTCCTAGTCCTTGATTTTACTAATAACAGTGGAACGTGTGACTCTATTTGGTTGAGAAACTACGGAAATGTGGATGAGCATGTGCGGTGAGTCCGTGTCTTGGTGATTGTCTCCAAGGTGAATGAAGTTACCTAGTTATCGATTGCAGAAGACTTGGATGTTCATTTTGACGGTTATCTCTATTGAAAATACGGAAGTATCTACATTTCTCTTACTAATATTTTGTACTTTCTTAAGTATTCTCCTTACGATAAGACAGTACTTTATGAATAAGAATAATGTGGTGTGTTAATAACTTTTAATACTTTTGTTATCTTTTATGTTTAGGTTGCTTAGAAAGTTCCGGTTAGAACTTATCTAGAACCTTCTCTTTGGTTCCGTTGGAAGAGGGATTTATCAGCACTTATCTTAAAAGAACGCATCTAGATTGTTCTGTTATATTCTTTACGGTTCTTATGTAGTTTTGTACAGCTGCAGAGTTTCTCTCTTCCTGTTTTGGTTATTGATCCGCGAACATGGTCACGGACAATCACTTGTTTATTATTGTATATATAGATACTGTTTCTCCGGTTAGAGAACAGTTCTTTAGACTTGCTCAGACATTGATCAGGAATACTACAATATCTCCTCTCGACTCCTCTTCTCAGTATATGCTTGCCTTTCGAACACTTCTTGAAATCGTTATACTTGCAATACTTATTCTTCGTATACTTCTTCTGAGATTCTAATAAATTTCTTTGGACTTTCGCTGTTTGAACTCAAATAATCTCTACGAGTAAATTGTAGCTCCGCCCTTTTAATCTTGGAGTCGGATGGATCCTCTCTGGGAAACATGCCATAAATAGTAAATAAGCTTGTAGGATCGCGGGTATATAGGAGTAGGTTTACCGTCGTGGTCGGCGGGGTGGTGAAATGAAAATCATATGCAGGAATAGCAGTATTTAAGGTGTCACAATTCGGTAATTGTAGTTTGCCTTGAGCCCACGCTCAGGAGATATGACTTCGTATATTCAAATATTGAAGGTACCTGGGCCAAGACTAGTTCCAGAGGAATCCACCCGGTATCACTCGATATATCTCATCTCTCAGCTGTTGCAAATATGAAGGGGAGAACCGTGTGCGTGTATAGACCACCGTATAGAGAGAAGAGAAGTAGAAAGACTCGTGATATATACAGGAGACATCAGCCCCGGTTACAGTGAGCTTAGATCAGGTCTCTAACACGTTTCAGATCTCATGTAACATCAACAATTAGCATATCCGGGCAGATAATCCTCATAACCAATGTGCGGATGTCAACTTTTCGCAAGAAGATATGTACTATGCACGACAGAATTTCTATTACCGGAGTGCAATTTAAAGGAAGTGTTTACAATGCCCGGCCCGGTTTTTGATTTTGCTTTCAATCTAGACTTATAATTTGGGAGGAAGAGTATCACTAGTTGTTTGAACCATGGGTCAGGGCCAGAAAGGGTCTCGAGGTCAACATTTGGCCACATGCCGTTCAAAGTCCATCGGAGGTACGAAACTATGCAATATTCGCTGATCCGATCTTTGGTCAGTGTGTAGATCTAATAAAACTGCTCTATTCCCTTAATCTAAGTTATTAATACATAATTTCGGTTATGATAAGGTAAAGTGTAACGGAAAAGGTTGCAGTGGACATGGACGATGGTGGTATACATGATATTATTGGTATCTAACAGCACACTCTACGTACGTAGTGCTTACCGCTATTTTAGTAACTCTAATTGGCAGACTGTTTCTCGCCATTGCCTAATTTCTACCCACATTCCCATTCGCCGTCTAGTACCGTCGTTGTCTAAATACGGCGACATGATTATGACTGTACTTACAACGGACATAGTAGGAGCAACCCATCCACGCACAGCTCATCCATATTTGGATAAAGCAGCTTGTATCGTGTCTCATCACGTACATCAATAATTCTCCATTCTCACATATGAGGTGAATACGCAAATGGGACGTAATATCTCGACATCAATAATCACACACTGTACATCGATCATATGTCTTCGATAACAACAAAATTTGATTTTGGTACGTTTGTTTTGTTTTAATCATACTGTATTCACTCTACTTAGAGTATGACAGCCCTTTAATCCCCTCCGCCCCCGGGCTGGCCGGCTAGATGGCGGAGCTCCACTCCTGCTACCCGTCGTCCCCTTCAAGATTTTGGTACGTCGACTGCCAGGCTAGACTGAATTCTGTAGCAGAAAGTTGGACCTTATCCTAGACTGAGCACAACCAACCGGAAGCTGAAGCTGAGCTCAATGATCTTCCGGCCAAATGTTGGAGCCTTTCACGTTGACTCCTAATAGGCTGAACAATGGAATGATAATGAGATCGGATGAGATGTATCGCTCCAAAATTACAAAATTGACCGCCGCACCCGAACGGCTTGGCGGATGTAAGATAGGCCCATTAGAGATCATCGAGTAGATCATCTTACGTCGAATAATCACCCATACTGGAATAATACTCTTGAAGTTAGCATGTGGTCATGGTAGGGTACTGTAGGAAACTGAACCCGCAGATATTACTCCCGACTCCAGTGGTACACCGTTCTCTGGGGTGGCTGCAGCGCTTCACCAAGGGGCCTCTCTGGGTAAGCAACTGCAGGTCGGGGTAGTTAACACTTTCGGGGTGGCTAACTGCGGCTAGATATGAGTACATGACCCCAGAGGCTGGGAGAGACAAAGTTTCTGCAAGTGTAGGGAATATACAATACAAGTCCATAGCTGTACATAAGCATAAGACAAAGCCGGGCTCTCAACTAAAGAGCAGAGCTAGGCAGCAGTGTGCAGCTGAGGTAACAGGAACAGCAGCAGAAACAGCAGAAAATAGTGAGAAGCATTAGAGCCATCGCAGAACTCCGAGCCTCTTTCAAAGTTCGCGCCAATTTCGGAAAGCACTGTCAACTGTCTGATTTTCAGAGCATACTTCCTGATTTTGGAAAGCACAGTGAGCTTTCTAGCTTTCGCAACGTTGCTCCTTCCACAGCCTTTTGTGCGCTTTCCCACGACAATTCTAGCACAGGCTTTCGTAGCCGTTCTCCTTTCGCACCGTGTAATGTGCAATTGGTCTCGATTCACATCTACACTGGACGCGATTGCATTACCGCAATATGATATTCGCTATCTATCTCTCTATCGACAGCGATTCTGGGTTCACTGGCAGCTCCCAAGAGAAGGCTCTCAAGTATACTTGGAGACGGGAGACAGCTGAAGACGGTTCTCTTGCACAGTTCGAACGGTCCTCGAGTGTACATCAAGATGGTATTCGAGCGCACTAGGAGATGTGCATGGAGACTGAAATCAGGTTCACTTGGAGTTGCATTGGTAGACAGTCAATCTGTGCTGGCAAGGAGATGGCTGGAGACGATGCTTGGGGAAAGGCTGGAGATAGTAGAGATGGACATACACTTAGAGATGATCCATGAGTGCGCAAGGAAAGGCATTCATGTGCACTCAGAAGTGCTTTTGCAGATAGAACTCAGGTTGACTCAGAGTGTAAGTGGAGAAGACGGAACTGCACTCACCAGGAGCTGCCTGGAGATAGTGTTTGCGTACATACTAGTAGCGGTGAAGATGGGTTCTTAAGAAGTGATAGGAGATATAGACTAGGCAGAGCAGGCTAGACTCTGGGAAGATGGCATGAATTTACAGGACGTGATATGGAACCATCAGCAAAAGTGCAAATCGACTATAGGCTGCGCTACGCGCACACGCGCAGCTCATAGCAAGCTTCCCATGGACCCCTGCGCGACGCGCAGTCTATAGTCATCTATAGTCGATTCATAGAGATGTGCGCGTGTGCCTATGGAACTATATACGGCTGGCGGCCGGAGATGGACCTATACCTGTCTTTACTGCCTGCAGTCTTCGCTGCAAGTCCACTTGAGAGCCCGCTGGCGCTTGGGAGCCTGCTTGAGAGCCTGCTTAAAAGCCTGCTTGAGAGAGCCGTGCTTGAGAGAGCCGTGCTTCGGGAGGAGTAGAGTTTTCCACGGGAAGCTTTTGGCCGATGGAAAACTTTGAATTTGTGGAAGCTTTGGCTAATAGAAGGCTCTAAGTCTGTGAAAGCTTTGACACTGACGTTGACGTAGCCAACCTACTTGTCTAAGCACTTCTGGTACTATGATCATCATCACCAACACCATGGCCATCACCATGGCCATCCGAAAAAAACTTAGTGAGCCACAGCTTCAACATACAGACTTGGCCAGGCAGAAGACAAAATAGCATTGACTTTTCTGGAGGGGCTGCACAAAGCAAGGAGATTTCATTTCTTTCTGTTTCATGGAGTAGTGCCACGTTGACAGCTTCGTCTCGATTGGGTTCAGGATACTCCGCCCATGCATTCACAAGTATTGGCTGAAATGTGTCCCTCAGCTATTAGGAAATCAGAAAATACACCGAAGTATCAAGTGGCCATTCATCATACCAATATCCCGAAATGCCATTGCGATCATTGCTGTCCCCAAAACCAATGAGAAACATGCTAGTCGCCATCTATGTACCCTCCATGCTGCTGAAGCACTATTGAAAGTGCATGTTTCCACAAGCGTCTTCAGTTTTGTTTGTGCTTCCTTAGTCTATTTGAGATCAACGAGCTGTGCATTCTTGGTGAGAATCCAGTCAGTGGTCTCCCATTCGCGAGTTTTGATTCTGATCACCTTCTGATCATCCAAGGCTTTACAATGCATCGGCAAAAGTGCAAATCAACTATACGCTGCGCTGCGCGCACACGCGCAGCTCATAGCAAGCTTCCCGTGGACCCCTGCGCGACGCGCAGTCTATAGTCATCTATAGTCGATTCATAGAGATGTACGCGGGGACCTATGGAACTATATATGGCTGGCGGCCGGTGATGGACCTATACCTGTCTTTACTGCCTGGCTGTTATACCGGTACTGAGTCCGCTGGAGAGCCCGGTAGCGCATGAGAGCCTGCTTGAGAGCCTGCTTGAGAGCCTGCTTGAGAGGGCCACGCTTGAGAGCTGCGCTTGAGAGAGCCGCGCTTCGGGAGGAGTAGAGTTTTCCACGGGAAGCTTTTGGCCGTTGGAAAACTCTGAGTTTGTGGAAGCTTTGGGTAATAGAAGGCTCTAAGTCTGTGGAAGCTTTGATGCTAACGTTGACGTAGCCAACCTACTTGTCTAAGTGCTTCGGTTACTATCACCACCATCACCATCACCATCGCCATCATCACCATTGCCATCATCACCATCAGCCCCGGGCCGAATGCACACACATACGCCCACAATCGGTGGGAAGCGGGCACCAGATTCCACTGGAAAATCTGAGTCGGAGATCTGCTCTCCCCAAGATCCAATTGTCTACCATTCCTGCAGAATCTAAGGCTGTAATTGTCAACACCATGACCGTGAGGCATCGTGAGATCTCGTCGCGGTGGCCGCGCTAAAGATAAGGTTCATACTATGATATCGACCGACGTCATGATTTCGGCCACCATACGCCACCCGCCACCCGCCACCCGCCACCTGCCACCCGCCACCCGCCTCCCGGTGCCTGGTGCCTGCAACTCAGGAAGTCTCTGGATCGAGCACCCAGGAGCATACATGGGAGCATATAGTCAAGTGAGATTGGGAGTGTCTTGCCTCTTGAGAGTGTACTTGGGAGCGTAGAGCCAAGCAGGCTAGGAGTGTGCCATCGAGTGCAATTAGGAGCGTCCTTGAGAGCATGCTCGGGAGTGTGCTTGAGAACGAACTCAGAGGTGTACTTGGGAGCGTACTCGGTGTGTACTTTGGAGCGTCTTGAGAGCTTACTTGGGAGCGTATGGTCAAGCAGGCTGGGAGTGTGTCATCGAGTGAATTGGGAGTGTACTTGAGAGCGTCTTGAGAGCTTATTTACGAGCGTACAGTCAAGCTGGCTGGGAGTGTGCCATCGAGTGCAATTGGGAACGTCCTTGAGAGCATGCCCGGGAGTGTACTTGAGAACGTACTTGGAGTGTACTTGGGAGCGTCTTGAGAGCTTACTTGGGAGTGTATAGTCAAGCAGGCTGGGAGTGTGCCATCGAGTGCAATTGGGAGCGTACTGGAGAGCATGGCAGGGAGTGTACTTGAGAACGTACTCGGAGTGTACTTGGGAGCGCCTTGAGAGCTTACTTGGAAGCGTATAGTCAAGCAGGCTGGGAGTGTGTCATCGAGTGCAATTGGGAGTGTACTTAAGAGCGTCTTGAGAGCTGTTATAGTCCAGTCACGGAGGATGTCCCTCCGCGGAGAGACCAGTCCATTCACGGAGTCCCACCCTCAGTGACTGGACTGGTTCATTCGCGGAGTGTACCCCTGCACCCCACCTCCGTGACTGGACTGGTCCATTCACCGAGTGTACACTCGGTGAATACGCTGCACACATATGCCCACGCATGTATGCGCACTCAGCTGGCCGTATCCAGCCTAATTTAATCCTATTGGAAATCCGCTCAAACCCGGGCCCGAGTCCGCCCGATGGCGGAGCGGCCAATGTGGCCTTGTCATTCTGAATATAGAGAGACCGCTAGACTAGCGAGAACGATATCGCTTTTGGACTCTCACAGCGCCCGCTACCATTTCCAACAAATCCATGCAATTGCATTCACCCCAGAGCAACTACGTGCATTCAGCCCACATCGCGAAACTCGACCATACTTTGAAAGTTCCTGATTGTACCACGTGCTTTCAGGCTTTTGGCTGCTTTCCACACACTTTCGCTGCGAATGCTCTATCGCGCCCTTTCAGGCTTGGAGATTTTCACTTCTTTTTACGTCTTTCGCTGCAGTGGCCCTTTCGCTGCAATATCCCTTTCGGTGCAGAACCTCTTTCGCACTAGATGCGGCTGGTCTATGGAAGAGATGCAGGTGGTTGTTTGAAGTGGACGTTTGCAGTGATGCAGCTAGTCTTTTGCACCCTCCGGTAGCGACCTTCACCACCCTTTGCGAGTATCGAGAGGATTCCCCAGCCTATGACCGAAAGGCATCTTCAACTGAGCAGTATAAGGCTACACAGCAGAAAAAGAGATTTCTTGAGAATCAACTAACTTAGTGAATTTACAGTTATTATTCACAAATCCTGATATCAATAGACTTTTAGACAAAGTTTATTCCTGCGACTAACTATCTTCGCGACCAACTCTGGCACCCACACCTGTAGTCTCAGTCTGAGAATCTCACGATATCCAATGGCCATGGTGTTGAGGATTTAAGTCGATGGTACTGGGTTAATGGTGATACTCAGTGTTCCTAAGCGGCCCGGCCTCCATTCTGAAAGCCTACGCTAAGGGCGGCCCGGCCCGGCCTGGGTCAGAAGCCGCCCGGCCTGCACGTGATTTACAAAGCCTGCATCGGCCTGCATAAGCCTTGGTCTGGTTGATGGATGGAATACGGCAATGGCAGGGCTACGATGATTGAGTTGGATATGGTTTATGTTTCGTACTTTGGAGACTTTCTTAGTAAAGGCAGCAGAGAATCTTTCGAACAAAATATTCTGTTTAGGCTTAGTCCGCCAAGAAAAGCCGCCCGGCCGCCAAGAAAAGCCGCCAGGCCGGCCGGAAAGCCGCCAGGCCCGGCCCTCATTTGAAAGCCGCCGCTAGGGCCGGCCTGGCCGCTTAGGAACACTGGTGATACTTGGACTCATAGGGAGAGCAGATCTCCTAATCAGATGTGCCAGCGGAATCCGCAGCTTGATTTTCAGGGTAATTGGGCCGGTGTGAGTGCGAGCGTGAGTGCGAGTGTTCAGTATACTGCTGCAGCCTCATCTGCAAGAAAGCATGAAAGTGTATCTGCGCGAAAGGAAATATGCAGCGAAAGCCGGCGAAAAGCCTGAAAGTTTGCCATACTTTCAAAGTTGGCTCCCGTCTGAGTCCTGACACCGTCTGGGTTTGCTTTCGCCCCGGCGAAAGCCTCAGAGAGCCTGAAAGCGACTTGTACGGTTTTGCGATGGCGCAGAGGAAAACGACGACAGTGATTTGACAGAAATGGATATTGAGGAAGGAGAGGGTCTTGAAGAGTACCAGGATGTGGGCGAGGAGGAGGAGGAAGAGCACGATGTAGAGGAAGAAGGCATCGAGGAAGAACAGCCGGTTTCAAGTTAAGATATGGAGCATAGTGTAATTGTAGTTGCACCACGGCGTTGAGTGAAATTAGTACTTTGTATGTACGCTCCGCGAATGAACCAGTCCAGTCACTGAGGGTGGGACTCCGTGAATGGACCGGTCTCTCCGCGGAGGGACATCCTCCGTGGCAGGACTAGAACAAGAGCTTACTTGGGAGCGTACAGTCAAGCAGGCTGGGAGTGTTCCATTGAGTGTAATTGGGAGCGTCCTTGAGAGCATGCCCGGGAGAGTACTTGAGAACGTACTCGGAGTGTACTTCAGAGTGTACTTGGGAGCGTGCAATGAAGTGCATTTGGCAGTTTTGTTGAATGCAGCATGATGTATAGTATCAAGCGCAGATAATCGCATGCGTATCATAGTAATCTAGTCAACGCGCAGGTCCAAAGGACATCATAGTGCCACGCGTCAAATATGCTATGAATTACAGTCCCAAAAACGGCTTGTCTATGAGTTACGCGTCAGGTAAGGTCATTTTTCCCGGCGTTTCCTATACAAGAGAATGAGTAAAGAGGGATGGAAAGGAAATCCTCCGACGCTAAACAACCTTACTTTATATACAATTTGTCTACCACCTTCGAATCATTCCTCATGCTTCAATGTCCCATCCGAGTTTTCCTCCCTGATGTTACTCAACACCAGCGCAACTCTTAAGAACACAACCATGCCTCATCATCCAACGTCGCAACACCTCAGGCCATTTTCTTATCGTAACTGATAATACTGCCACCACTACACAATGATCCCGCACCTTCCCCATGTCTCCCAACGTCTCCGTCTTTCTACAGCACTAATCCCTTTGTGCTCTTCCGAAGCCATTCCTTTATTCGTCTCCAATTTATCACTCGCAACCTGAGCCGTGACATGTTCACCGGGAAAAATGACCATCTGAGATGTACAGCTCACAGAACACCTGTTTCTGGGATGGTAATTCATAGCTTATTTGCTGCATTGCACAATGTGGTCCTACGGACCTGCGTGTTGACTAGGTTACTATGATAGGCATGTGATTACATGTGCTTGATACTATACATTACGCTGCAACAGTTTTGAAACCAAGCTGCCAAATACACTTAACATTAGCAAAATGTAAAACGGTCCGGAATCGACATGCAAACCTCCCAAAGACTCCGGTCAACCTCACTGGTGCTCCTAGGTAATTCCAGACGCTTGCAGGCCCCTACCAAGCTAAGCAAAGTGCTCTCAGATGCTGTAAGAGCATTCTCAGGTGCTTCCAAAAGCACTATCAGTTATGGAGGTGCATTCAAGATGCTACGTTATGTGACTTATAGGATAGTCAAATTTGAAGGAGCTGAGACCTCTGCGCAGGTCTGCAGGAGACCTTAAGCCTGGCGCTGTATTGTCACAGCAGTGGCTCTTAGGGTCCAAGGTCCCATAACCCCAAGCCATTTCATCTATCATATTTGTCTTTGTTAGACCTTTGTGTTTCACAATCACAAGAAGATTCGCTACATCATAATATGGCATGTATTCTCTATCTAAGTCTCTCAATATATGTATATACGGTCGATCTGGCTGCAGACGGTGCTCGAGCACAATTGGAGCAGCATCTGGAGATGGCGATTGAGTGAACTTAGAGATGCACTTGGAGGCTGTGATTGTGCGAACTTGGAGGCCGCGATCGAGTGAACTTAGAGATGCACTTGAAGGCGGTGATCAAGCGAGTTTGGAGATGCACTTGAAGGCCATGATGGTGCGAACTTGGAGGCCGTACATCCGTAAAATTTATTTTTGTCACCAAGAGCCTCTGGGAGTGTGTGGGAGTTGTCGGACCAGAATCCTACGATGGTCAAATCTCGAAGTTGAATGGACCCATGCAGTGGCCTTCAGGTGCACCTGGGAGCGCTGGCGACAAATCTGCGAGGACATAGGAGGACTGGTGGCAATCTGGGGAGCACCTTCACCGGGAAAAATGACCATGCGCGACGCGCAGCTCATAGAGAAGCTGTTTCTGGGACGGTAATCCATAATACGCATGCGATTATGTGCGCTTGATACTATACATCACGCTGCATACAACAAACTTGAAACCAAGCTGCCAAATGCACTTCATTACACGCTCTCATATACGCTCTAAAGCACACTCCTAATTACACTCAATAACACACTCCCAGCCTGCTTAACTGTACGCTTCGAAGTAAGCTCTCAAGACGCTCCTAAGTACACCTTCAAGTACGTTCCCAAGTACAACCTCCAAGTAAGCTCTCAAGTACACTTCCGAGCATGCTCTCAAGTACGCTCCAATTGCACTCGATGGCACACTCCCACCCTGCTTGACTGTACGCTCCCAAGTAAGCTCTCAAGACAGTCCCAAGTACACCTCCGAGTACGCTCCCAAGTACACCTCCGAGTCGCTCTCAAGTACACTCCCGAGTATGCTCTCAAGTACCGAAAGAAGAGAGCTGCTGAGCGGTGGTCAGTTTGGAAGCAGAAAGAGAAGATCTGCCATCGATGCAGCAGCCATTATAGTCGATAGGGCGCACGCTGCGTGGACTGAGGGCAACATCGCGGGAGTACTCTTAATGGACATCAAGGCGGCCTTTCCAAGCGTAGCAAGAGGGAGACTAGTACATGCAATGAAGGGCAAGCGGATCGACGGAGATCTCATACGATGGACGGAAAGCTTACTCTCAGATAGAACGGTAGTGATGGTAATCGAAGGCAATGTCCTGCAGAGACATCCGGTCAGTGTTCCCAATGGGCCAGGCCGGCCCACAGTCAGGACTGTGGCCCACAGGCCAGGCCAGTCAGGGCCCCCGAAATTAATAACTGTGCAGGCCAGGCCTACACTTTCGAAGCCTGGCAATAACTGTGGGTGACTGGGCCAACTATAGGCTTTTTGGTAATGGAGTATGTCACCATTGCGGTCGGTAATCTGTAGTGGTTCGGTGTATATTCTAGAAGTCTCTAGATGTTGCCACAATTCACCAGTACAGTTCTTCACAATATATGACTCATACCATTGGCTTCCATCATCTGTTAAACTTATGGTTTTAAGCTTGTCTTTGTCTATATACGTGGAGAATGATTTTCAGATGCTGGATGCACTCTACCAGGAAGCAATTATGAAGCAGAATTAAATGTACACATATCTTGGGCTTGAACCTCTGTATTTATAATACAATCACACTGTTAGGCACCGATTGAAAATACCAGTGCCAGTGGAAACTATAGTTACCTCCAGGCACCCACAGTTAAACTGTAGGCCTTAAGAACTATGGTTGGCCCAGTCGCCCATGGTTTCCACCAGCGTGAAGCCTGTAGATATAGGCTGTTCATCGGCCTGGCCTGTCACTCGCGGGCCAGGCCAGTTCTGACCTGAAACTGGCCCGCCTGGCCCATTGGGAACACTGCATCCGGTAGAAGCAGGCATCCCACAAGGCTCTCCTGTGTCGCCAATTCTCTGCGCAATGTACACCGCCGGGCTGATAGAATAGGTGGAAGAGAAAGTCCAAGGGGTCGAAGGCCTCTCCTTCGTGGATGACCTCAGGTCCGTGGCAACCGGAAGAGACATGAACCAGCTGGTTAAGTAACTCGAAGCCTGCGCAGTGGAGAGCATCGAATGGGCCAGGAGACGAGATCTCCAGTTCGATACTGCCAAGACGGAGGGTGCACTCTTCACATGGAGGCGAGGCCATTGGAAGCACCTCTGGCCGAAACTGACAGCCAAAATCAAGGTTGAAAACGGCGTCGTTCGGTTTAACCAAGAAGAGACGCTGTGGCTGGGAGTCTGGATGGATGCGCACCTGACATTCAAAGAGCATCACAACCGATTCAAAAAGAAGGCCAGGGCTGCAGAAGCGAGACTCTGCACGCTCACAAGGATGCACGGGATCGTCCCAGAGTGAGTAAGAGCTGTCCAAATAGCTTGCATCCAAGCCGTCACACTATATGGAAGCGAGCTATGGTGGGATCCAAAAGAAACCGGTAGACGCCAAGATCTTCAACTTCTTTTCAATCGGCAGGCCAGGTCCACCCTGGGTGCCCTACCCAAGACTCCATTGGGCGCACTTATGAGAGATTCAGGGCTCACATCTGCGCCAGCAGCACTGGACTCCAGGCAGCAACGATCAGTGTCCTCAGACGGCCAGTCCGGCCCGGCTTCACATTGACCTGACCGGCCTGCAGGTCTCACAATCTTCACCTGGACGGACTGTGAAAATACAGGTGACTGTATTATGGACTGCCGGGCCCTGCAGGGCCCTGCAAAAAAAGCTGACTGCTGCCAGTGCTATTTCTCATGACTAGCTACCGCAAAGTCTGAGAGGTACCTGAATTTGTATGCAGGCTTCGTAGGTAACCTGGATTTGTATGCAGGTCTGACAGGTAACCTGCCGGTGCCTACAGGTATCTGAATCCGTATGCAGGCCTGACAGGTAACCTACCGGTACCTACAGGTCCCTGGATTAGTATGCAGGCTTCGCAGGTAACTTGGATTCTTATGCAGGCCTGACAGGTAACCTGCCGGTGCCCATAGGTGAGTGCATGCCCGCAGTCATTTCGTATTCCATGCCTGGCCGGCCGGCTTTCTGTCAACCGATGCCCGGCCTAGACTGTAGGTAAACCTGCAGGTGACTGTAGGTCAGCCCGGCCGGTTGGGGACACTGGCAACGATTCACAGCAAGGCTAGCAAACGTGTGCGAAGGGACCAAGCTGAAGGAGATGTACGACTACCCTATGCCTGGTGCACTAATAAGCAGAATGATTAAGAAAGAACACGAACGAGGTCGGGGAGCAGAAACCATGCGCTGGCCCAGCCCTGACTAAGAACCAGTTGTAAGGACTGTCATACTGAGCGACGACGTCGCGGCTAAGAGCGAGGTTATACGCTGGGCAAGAGAAAAGGAGGCCAAAGTAGGCACAGGGGTTTGGTTGTGGTGGACGGACGGATCGAGAACCGACGATGGAATAGTGGGAGCCGCAGCAGTGTGGAAGCACAGAGATGGCTGGAAGTCCTTCTGCAGCCACCTTGGCACCGGAAGAATGGAAGTATACGATGCGGAGCTGTGGGCAATCGGACACGCACTCCGGGAGTCTCTCAAGAAGAGACATACTACAGGCAAACGGAGTATCAAAGGTGGCTGTCTGTAGCGACTCGCAGGCGACCATCCGACGGACGGAGCACCTGGAACCGGGACCAGGGCGGGCACTAGCCAGGCCGATTAACCGCAAAGCAAGGGCCCTTCGCGACGTCGGGATCGAAACAGAGATCCTCTAGGTGCTGGGACATACCGGCATCCCCGGGAATGAGGAAGCAGATCGCCAAGCGAACCTAGCCCGAGAAGGCCGGAGAGCGGGCACGGCATGAGAGCGAATATACACCTCGGCAGCGAATAGAGCAAGACGGACCTCCGAAGCAAGGTCGGCGGCGAAGGCACAGTGGGAGGCCGACAAGTGCAGCAAGCACTACGGCTACAGACTGAAAGGCAAGGCCGGGTGCAAGAGACCTATCCCAACGACTAGTGTGAAGTCACTGGCTGCCAGGGTCTATTGACTGAAGTCCGGGCACGCGCCAGTAGGCACGTACTTGAAATGGTTCGGACACCGAGACGACGACAAGTGCTGGTGGCGCAGAGGTAAACCGGCCCAGACACGGGAACGCCTGTTCCGCCACTTCAACAGATGGAAAGATCAGCAGAGAACGCTCTGGAAAGCGGTAGGGAAGGCAACGGGCTGGAGAGCGGGCAGATGCCGACACGTGCAGGTCTCAGAGCTGTTTTCCATGGAAAAGTGCGATCAAGTGGTGATGGACTTCTTGATGGCTACTGACGTCGGGAAGTTCCCGCCCAAGTGAATGGTGTGGGCAAGTGAGTGCAGGCGCGGAGCGCAGGGGTGGCGGTCTCTCTCTCTTTTTTTTCTCTCCTTTTTATGGGTGCGGTCAACTTTGTATATCTTTCTTTTGTCAGCGGGGATGAAGGGTAGTGGGTAGGAGCTCTGCCATCTAGCCGGCTCGCCCGGAGGCGGAGGTGTTTTCTAGACTCTGTCATACTCTACTAAGAGTGAATACAGTATGAATAAAACAAAAAACAAACAAAAAGCACTTAGTCAAGTAGGTTGGCTACGTCAACGTCAATGTCAAAGCTTTAACAGACTTAACGCCTTCTATTGGCCAAAGCTTCCACAAACTCAGAGTTCAATCGGCCCAAAGATTCCTGTGGAAACGCTACTCCTGCCGAAACGCGGCTTTCTCAAGCGCGGCTCTGAAGCAGGCTCTCAATCAGGCTCTCAAGCCGTCTCTGAAGCGGCCACTCAAGATGCTCTCAATGAGTGTCAGCACTAGCGAAGCCTATTGGCAGTCAAGACTGGCTGAGGTTTATCGACTGCCAGCTGTATATAGTCCCATAGTCCCACGCGTAGATGTCTATGGACCGACTATGGACGACTATAGACTGCGCGTTGCGCAGTCTATAGTCGATTTGCACTTTTGCCGATGTAGGAACGCAGGCGACAAGCTTGGGAGCACGTCGAATCGCTATAGAGCAGCCTGGGAAAAACGACACATTCTTTGGGAACGCTGCTGGTGCATCTGGAAATCGTAGTTACTACTCATCATTAAACGATTTTAAAACTTATGTATTCAGTTTGTATTCTCAACTATGTATCTACGTATCTATGTATCTATGTATCTATCCATCTACACACGGTCTATCTGGACTCGCAGCAGGCGGTGCTTGAGCGCAATCTGAGGTGCGCCTGGAGATGGCGATCGAGTGAACTTAGAGATGCACTTTGAGGCCGTGATCGAGTGAACTTGGAGGTGTACTTGGAGGTGGTCGATCTGGAGGCGGTCGATCTAGAGGCGGTCGATCGGGAGGGAGGCGCGACGGGAGCTGGGACTCTATTCTTGAGTTAACTCGTAATCGTGGGGATGTGATGAGAGTTGACTTTACCTTTGAGCTCCTGGTGAGCTGGCTGGAGGCGGTCGTTCAGCGGTTAACTCGTAATCGTGAGAATGCAGAGAGACTGGCTGGGAGCGGGAGACAGTCGATCTTGGGTGAATGCTGTACTCGGCGTAAACTCATGATCATGGCATGGGGAGGTAGAGAGGGATGACTTAACTTCGTGTTTCCGGTGATAGTAGAGTTGTGGACGAGAAAGAGAGAGATGGGGGATGGAGATGGGGACGATATGGGAGGATACGAGGGAATGTGGGAAATAAGAGGTACGACCTGCCCGATCGGGTTTAGAATTCCTCGTATCGGTGTTCGTACCTGCCGGATCGGAGGTCATACCTGCCGGATCGGGTATGGTAAATTGACTGTAGCACTCGAAATTCTCAAGTCCCAGTTTCTCATAATGATTTCCCCAATCTCCTCTCATCTCCATCTCCCATCTCTTTCTTTCTCGTCCACAACTCTACGATCACCTGAGAACACTAAGTTAAGTCATCCCTCTCTACCATGAGTTAACACCGAGTACAGCATCCACCCAAGACCGACTGTCTCCGCTCCCAGCCAGTCTCTCATCTCATCTCATCTCTAATCTCTCGGCACACCTTGATATGCTCTCTACATTGCCACAATTACGAGTTAACCAATGATTGGAGTCTCAGGTACCGTCGCGTCTCCCTCTCGATCGACCGCCTCCAAGTACACCTCCCAGTTCACTCGATCACAGCCTCCAAGTGCATCTCTAAGTTCACTCGATCACGGCCTCCAAGTGCATCTCCAAACTCCCTCGATCACGGCCTGCAAGTGCATCTCCAAACCCAATCGATCGTGGCTTCCAAGTGTATTTCTAAGTTCATTTGATCACAGCCTCCAAGTTCTCACGATCGTGACCTTCAAGTGCATCTCCAAACTCGCTCAATCACCGCCTCCAAGTGCATCTCTAAACTCGCACGATCACGGCATCCAAGTTCGCACGATCACGGCCTCCAAGTGCATCTTTAAGTTCACTCAATCGCCGTCTCCATGTGCTCCTCCGATTGCACTCGAGCACTGTCTGCAGCCAGATCGACCATACCATGTGCTGGCCGGACCCAGGGGAAGAGCCAGCGGTCAAGACCACCATATTAGATGACGACACTGCTGCCAAGCGAGCCGCAAAGCATTGGACAAGAGAACAAGAGGTCAAAGTCGGCGCAGGTGATCTGGATGTAGTGGACGGATGGATTACGCTCCGACGATGGACGAGTGGAGCCGCAGCGGTGTGCAAACAGACGGCTGGATGGCATTCCGAAGTTACCTAGGCACTGGACGAATGGAGGTCTTCGACGCCGAACTATGGGCGATCGGAATTGCCCTCCACCAGACTGTCAAGAAGAGCGAGACTCTGCAAACACATGGAGTAACGATGATGGCAATCTTCAGCGACTCGCAGGCCGCCATCCGACGGGCGGCACATCTGGAACCGGGCCCTGGGCAGCAACTAGCCATGGGGATCAACCGAAGGGCGCGGGCTCTTCGGGCCCGCGGCATCGAAGTCAAGATTCACTGGGTCCCTGGACATGCAGGAATCCCCGGAAACGAGGAAGCCGACCGCTAGGCGAACAAAGCTTGTGAAGGCCGAGGAAGCACAGCACAAGAACGACCATACACCTCGGCTGTGAATAGAGCCAGACGGATTTCCGAAGAAAGGGCGGCAGCGAAGGCACAGTGGGAGGACGTGGACAAGTAGGAAGAAGCAGACCACGAGGGGGGCTGTAGGGTGGAACTTGGCTGCAATATCGGAGGACGATACGGAGGCGGCCTAGAAACTAGTAAAGTAGAATACTGCTGATAACGCGGCAGGGAAGGTTAATTTTCAATGACGAGAACCATAAATATAAATAGATACCGTCTGATGACTGAACACTGTGATCATTACCGTAAGTCTCCTTTGTTGGCATCCTAACTACTTCGTCCCGGGAGAGGTATTCCCAAGATATAGAATTACTTGTGAGGACGTTTGAATGATGCAAAGAATTATGACCGCGGAAAAATACGGAAAGGTACGGACATTGTGAAGTTTTTGATTCAGTAATTGACCCCACTCATGGCCCGGCTTGACATGTACGTATATTCGTACCTACAGCGAGTAGTAGACCGACACTGGATTTACTGCAGAATCGATGGGCCCTATGGGAATGCATGCGCATGTTACGGTACCTCCGGAGGTCTGCCAGTGGATACTTAAGTACCAAAGATTTTGCACCGTGATCACAATAACTTGTTTTTGACTGCCACACAATTCTTGAGGTGATAGTGATTGTGATAGTGTGGGTACCTGGACATATGACAGTCTAAAGGTAGCCGTGGAGTGGTTCGGAGAAATGGTGGAAAGTAGGAAGACAAGGTAGTTTGCGCGAAACTTCCGCGTGTGATCACGCATGGCTCGCAGGTACAGTTGCGATGCAAATATTTCTGCCCCAGCCGCTCTCATTTAACCAACAGTTCTGCCCCGAAGTCCTCGATCTCCTAGAAGGAGTTTTCTCTCGACAGCTCGATCTGCATGATTATGCATCGATTGATGTGGTTGGTCAAGCTTTTGATAACCATCGATGGGAAAATTCCTGATGGAACGGGTGGAGATGTTCGTTTGTTGTGCTAAGACGAGCTAGCCCAGTCTCGGTACCACACGCAGAGACAACGGGCGACAGCTAGCGTTGCCAGGTTGTTGCCGATCATGCGATTGGCGATCCCGCAGTGATCGCAGAGTGTGCGACATCAATGCGCTCACATGCCAGCTATCGAACGGCTACGGCAGGTTATAGGGACAGGTCGGGCACTTTTGGTTTTGGTGTCGGGTAGGGTGTAACTAGTTCTGCCAGGAAAAAAACCCGGTCACTATGATTGACACAGTACGCACCCCAGTATACTAGTACTGTTCCCCATACAACCAGCAGCAACAAGGTCAGATCAGCTCCGATTGCCCCAGCGATTGCCGCATTGGAATCCTCTCATCAAGCTCGTCTAAACCATACCACTCCCACCCAGAACAGACAACTTTGATTTTTGCGACCCTTCTGCTTTGGATCTTTCTGCTTTTAGGCTTGATCCCTATCAAATGTACTCCGATTGCCCCAGCGATTGCAGCGTTGGAATCCTCTCATCAAGCTCGTCTAAACCGTACCACTCCCAGCTGGAACAGACAACTTTGATTTTCATGACCCGCTGACCCTTCTGCTTTTGATCTTTCTGCTTTTAGGCTTGATCTCTATCAAATCTACTCTGATTGCCCTGGCAATAGCAGCGTTGCAATCTTCTCATCGAGCTCATCTAAACCGTACCATTTCCACTCAGAACAGACAAGTTTGATTTTTGCGATCCTGCTGACTCTTCTGCTTTGGCAGATGGCCGATGATCCTTCCCACACGCTACTGTGTGTGCCTTCAGATGTTCGAGATAGTATGAGACAATCTGAAGACAAGCCAGCTATTTCCCAGGTTGGGATGAGTTGCAATTCAGATGGTGGCGGCTGTAATTCCATCGCTTCCCAGGTTGGGGATGATGGTCTGTCACCTGTCTCTATTACTAGGACAAATGATATGGGGACTATAGCTAAAGAGAGGTGCAGTGCTTGGTCCATTAAAAGAAAGGAAAGAAAGGCTGAAACAAAGAGAATGCTGTGACAAGAAAAGAAAGAGGGAGAGGTAGCTGCAGTTACTGCAGAAGTTTTACAGCAGCTGGGTCTACCATACAATACACGGATCTCAATCCTGTACAAGTCTCGCAATGCAGAACATGAGCAGAGTATGCTTGGGAAGCTCCTCTATGCTGATGACCCTATCTTCAAGGACAACTATACCATTGACAGGCCAGGTATAGTTTATGTATGTGATAAAAAAGCGAAAAAGGCGGTTTTTGCAGTCCGCTGCAGTACTGCAGATGAACTACCTGAGCAGGAACATGACAGTTTCAGCAGTCTGTTTATGCATCTACACAACGACTCCAAGCTTCATGCAGCTATTACCAACAATGGAGCACTGGTATATGGAAAAATGTGGGGTTTGGGATGGTGACCTGGGTTTGACAAAGGGTATGAGTATGGAGAATATGCACAAAGCGTGGGGGTTTCAGAGAACCAGTGGAAAGCACTACGCAATAAAGATGATGTGATACATACATTCTATGGGCAGAGATATGCTTTGCTTGCTCCTGCTTTTTGGCCTGCACAGAAGCTCTTCAATGTGGAAAACAAGGCACCTTTCTTCCATCATAACTATTTGGAAGATTTGGAACAAGATGAGTGGGCTTTTGCATCAAATTTGACATTTAGAAAGAGTGACAACAAAGAACATATGTTAATTGCTTTCTTCAACCAAGTTCCATGTACTAATCTATGATTATATATTGATATGGAACTTCCACAACAAAGCTCATCATGATAATGATGGGAGCCTTACCACGTTTGGAATCTGGGCTCTGGTTGACAAGCAAGGAAATTGGATATCTGAGCCACGTAACTTTCAGGAAATACCAATGACTGGAAGATTTTTCAATATCTTGCCTTATAGGATAAAGATTGATTTTGCAGCTAAGCCGTACGCTATCTTGGAGTTGATTTGGCGTGGAAAAGAAGATGGACATGCAACAGTAGATGGTAAAATCGCTGGAAATTTGGATTGGTTTGGTACCTCAGCTCAGACTAGTAAAAACTACTAGAACGGCTGAGATTGGGTATCCAAAATGGGTTTAAAGCTATTAAATCTAGCTTTAGATAGTACATATATGTAGAGCCTTTTACAAGTATAATATTGAGACAGAAGCGGAAAATAATTCAAAGAAATTGAAAACCAATTAAAAATGATCAACGGCATTCATCAGCAAAATGGATTATAGTCACTGGAAGCCTCCTGGAGTGTCTGAGAGGATGTGGAGTGTAAACTTAGAAGCGTCAATGTCAGGAGAGTATCAGACCCTAGGAGGGCATTCCGGCCAACCTGTGGAGTAACTGGGATCTCTGATGACTGATACATGAGTACCATCGGAGTGATTGTTATGAGTTTGAAAACACATTGGTGCACTGGAGAGAACTTTGGGTGCACCTGGGAGCACCTGGGAGCACCGACAACAAGTCTGGAAGCACCTTGAATCACAGTTGAGTAGTTTGCAGAAAACATCATCTTTGGGAACGCTGCTGGAGCACCTGGAAATCATAGCTACTATTCATCGTTCAATGATTTTTAACACTCATGTATTCAGTTTGTATTCTCATCTATGTATCTATATAGCAACCCCTCTACACACAGCATATCTGGACAGCCTGAAGGCGGTGCTTAAGAGCAACTAGAGGTGCACCTGAAAATGACGATCGAGTGAATTCAGAGAAACACTCCGAGGCCGTGATCACACCAACTTGGAGATACACTTGGAGGCCGTGATGGTGCGAACTTGGAGGCCGTGAACTGGTGAGTGTGGATATGCACCTGGAGGCCATGATGGTACAAACTTCGAGGCTGTAATTGAGCAAGTTTGGAGTCTCACATGGAGGGTGTGATTGAGCGAGTTTGGAGATACACTTGGAGGCCATGATCGAGCAAGTGTGGAGATGCACTTGGAGGCTGCGATTGTGCAAACTTGGAGACGGTAATTGGGCGAGTTTGGAGATACTGTTGAAGGGTGTGATTGCGTAAGTTTGGAGATACACTTGGAGATTGTGATGGAGTGAACCTAGAGATGCACTCTGAGATCGTGAGCGAGCGAGCTTGGATATGCACGTGGAGGTTAGAATCGAGCGAGTTTGAAGATATACTTGGAGGCCATGATTGAGCACGACTGGACAAGTACTTGGAGGTGGTCGATGGATGGCACGCCGGGTGCTGAAACTCTATTCATCAGTTAGTCAACTTGTAACTGTGGGAATGTGACAAGGTGACTTTACCTTTGAGCTCTCATGGAGAGCTGGCTGACGGCAGTCGATTGTGTAGGGATGTACGCTGGAAGCTGAAGCTACATTCAGGGGTCAACTTGTAATGATGAGAATGAAGGAAAGATAAACGATCTTGGGTGGATGCTGTACTCAATGTATGCTGTACTCGGTGTCAACTCATGATCATGGCATGGAGAGATAGAGAGGAATGACTTAACTTTGTATTCTGCGATTATAGTAGAGTTGAGGACGAGAAAAAGAGAGATGGGGATGAATATGAGAATGATATGGAGGATACGAGTGGATATGAGAGATCATGGTTACAAATTTGTGATTGGGTTAGGAAGACCTCGTATAGGTGTAATTACATGCCTGATCAGGACTCGTACCTGCCCCATCGGGGATGGTAAATTGAGTTGCACACAAAATTCTCTGAAGTCCCAGTTTCTCATAATGATTTGTCCCAACTCCAGTCATCTCTCTCTTTCTCGTCCTCAACTCTACCATCATGTAAACACACAAAGTTAAGTCATCCCTGTCTTTCTCTCCATGCTATGATCAATAGTTAACACCGAGTACAGCATACACCAAGTACAGCATATACTGAGTACAGCATACACCGAGTACAGTATACACCGAGTACTGCATACACCAGGTACTGCACCATCCCAACACCGTCTGTCTCCCGCTCCCAGCCAGTCTCTCATCTCTTGGCAGACCATGTTGTACTCAATTCTCCACATTTCCAAAATTCCGAGTTAACCAATGAATAGAGTCTCAGCCCATGTGGCGCCTCCCTCCCAAACTTCCGCTCCCAAGTACTGCTCTAATTTCGTATGATCATAGCCTCCAAGTGCACCTCGAACCTCGCTCCATCACAATATTGGAATGCATTTGGAAGTTCAATAGATCGTGGCCTCCAGATGTATGTCCAAACTTGAACAATTACGGCCACCAAGTTCGCACGATCACGGCTCTCCTGTGTATCTCCAAACTCGCTGGATCACGGCCTCAGAGTGCATCTTCAAACTCGCACGTTTACGGTGTCCAATTTCATCTCCAAATTCGCTCTATCACAGCCTCCAAGTGTATCTCCAAGCTCGTTTGATTACGGCCTCCACGTTCGCTCGTTCACAGCCTTGGAGTGCATCTCCAAACTCACGCGATCATGGCCTACAAGTTCATCTCCAAATTCGCTCCATCACAGCCTCCAAGTGCATCTCCAGACTCGCTCGATTACAGCCTCTAAGTGCATCTTCAAATTCGCTCCATCCCAGCGTCCAAGTGTATCTGAAAACTCGCTCGAAGATGGCCTCCAAGTGCATGTCCAAACTCGCTCGATTACCGCCTTGGAGTACATCTCTATGTTCACTCCATCATGGTGTTGTGAAATGCTGGAGCTAGAAGCCAGACAGCCCATTATCAACAGTCGGCCACACCTCGCATGGCATCTAAAGGGAATTCGTGAGAATGAGCAGTTCTGGCTCAAGGAGCGTAGGAAGAGTGTAACGCGGGAGGAAGCGACTCCAAGATATACCTAACTAGATGTATCCCTTCTAAGTATCCTCTTATCTTGTCTCGCTATCGGACTTGATATTGGACTTATACAAGGACTAATAGCTAGTTCACTTCGAAGCTTCACTCAGGCGCAGAAAGTAATCAGAATTGGAAAAATGTAGAATGGCTATCCAATCCGAATATATTGTTAAGGCTTGTTCTCCATCGTGAGATGGTTGCCCTCTATACCAATGGAGAATTGCGAGGTCTTTATACCTCTTTCTTCTGCGCTTTAACTTCCAATTCTAACTACGCTTTTCTCTAGCTAATTCACTAACATTCCTTCGTTCCCCAATGCCCTTGATCTGATAACCAGTCGGCCTGAACTTCCTCTGAGCGAATGGGATCCTTCCAATCTTCCAGTCTTTCCGCACCAACAGTATCTTTCTGATATACATCTCCCGACTGATTGGTATCCGCTGGACTGTTGGCTTCAGGACAATCTTCCCATTCAACAGCCTCCCATCGTATCGTGCCCAAGCATCTCTACCCGACTGGTTGTAGCTATTGCCAATCGCAAGATACTTCATACAGAGGTGACGATGGCTGGCGTCATTTAATATCTCCATCCATAGAGAGTATAAGAATGGGTGTTTGCATTATATTGGCACACCACTACTGCTATGACAACATTCGAATGTGGGTGGTGATGATATAGTCGAGGGACATGTGCCTGGTCGTCATTGGTGTGGCGATAGTATTGGCTTATGACTGATGAACCTTAATCCTTTCGACACCTGATATCATCTTCCAGTGATATCTCGTGACCCCGGAACCGTGACAACTTCAAAAGTGTAACACTACCTCCCTCTTCTATTAGGTCGTCCTCGATCCTATCTTCCTTCTTTCAGTTCTTGGCAACTCGCAGATTCCTGTTCAAACACATATCTTTATCCATCGGTCTATTGCTTGCCATTAAAACCTCCTGGTTCAACTGTATCTCCCAGGAGGAAAGGTTCAAGCTTAACTTAATCTCTTATCCTTAGCGGCCTGGGGATTCCGCTTATGGAATTCTCTCAGCAGCTTCCTTTCATCAAAGTTCTCATAAGGTTCCTCTGTCCAATCAGTCTCCTCTGGATATCCTTTCCATTTGACTAGATATAAGACTTTCTCCCGTTTCTTGTTGAATTGACTGCCCATAATTTCTTCCCCCTCATATCCTGTCTGGTATTCATATCCTTCGACATCATACCCCAACTCATGCTTGTCTGTAACCATTGCATCCAGGTCTGGTGGGTCTCGAATGGGATTACTGGCAATACAGAAGGGTTCGATCAAAAATTCATGAAAGACATTATGTATTCGCCATCTTGAAAGCAGTTCTAGCTTGAGTGCTGTAGGTGATATAACTTCCATGACCCTGAAAGGACCATGGAGTTTAGCATCTAACTTTCTTGCCGGCCTCCTGGTTTTGAGGTTCCTTCCATTGAGCATAACCAAATCGCCTGGTCGGTACACTGGCGCAGGTTTGGCTTTCTTATCGTGGTGTTTCCTCATTATTTCGCTGCCCTTATTGAGTCCCTGATGACAAAGTTGATGGACACTTGTCATCCACTGAATGTAGTTTTGAGAGGTGGGATTCCGCGAGGGTTCTGCAGTTGGCCAGTTCGTTCGAGGGTGATAGCCATAATTTGCCCAGAACGGTGTCATCTTAACTGTGGAATGGAGGGAATTGTCATAGGCATATTCTGCCGTTGGCAACATTTCTTCGCAATTATCTTGTTCGTAATTGCAGTAATTTCGGAGGTAACACTCCAGTGTTTGGTTGACTCTTTCCGTTTGTACATCAGTTTGACGGTGAAGGGGTGATGACATTGTGGACCTGATTCCTAATGTATCAACGATACCTTTCCAAATTGTGGATGTAGACCTTGTGTCTCTATCCGAGGTTATTGTAGATGGGATTCTATGATATCTCCATATCTCCCTTAGGAATATGCGAACCAAGTCTGGTGCTTTCTTTTCTCCATCATTGAGATGAATAAAGTGTGACATTTTCGTGAATTGGTCAACCACTACCCATATGGATGAGCATCCATTCGATATAGGTAGATCAACAATATAGTCCATAGAGACCTCGTCCCAAGGTCTGTATGCTAGCTCCAAAGGCTGCAGTAGTCCATTGTTAGGGGTTGTTCTTAACAGCGATAATGATACTTGATTTGAACCACAAGATGCATACATATCTACGATATGCATAACACCTATGCATGTCGGGACCAAGTTTGTCAGCAACATGCTCCTTAGCGGGAGTTCATGTTGGTCGCGCAAAGCGGGGGAGCTTTGTTCATATCCTGGAAACTATGCGGGACATGCATGGTAATCATGCACAGCAGTTGATAGTCAAAAGCGATTAGGAGAACTCTTCTCCCCTAACCGTAACGGTTGGGACTCGGGAAGCACGTTCCGGTCTAGAGAGAAGTCTCGACCTTAGCTTGACGTAACTGAGGGATTAATGACGTAGGCTCAGGGCCTAGAGCGAGCACCATGTGTTGACACAGATGGTCTGGATCGCAATGTAACCTCGTATCGTATACGAGCTTACGCGTCGTAATCTACGCTGGCATAGTATCAGTTGGTCGCCGATTAAATCTATGACGCAAGTAAAATCATCTCTGCATGAAGGATTTATTAGGCGATAAGCATCATCAATATGGTTGGTGGATGTTCCAGCTACTGATTCATACGTTTGCAAGAGATGTCTGAGATTAAGGAAGGGTGAGCTGATATCGAGCGACGGATGGCCTGATTCTTATCAGGAGCATAAGCTTTCAAACCACGTTGCAGCGACGCAATTACCTGAGGGTGTTGTGGTGGATTATTGTCGGGCGCTGAGAGAGCGTGGCCGAGATAAGCACTCTTATGTCTGAGAAGAATAACGGCTATAAAGAGCCAGCGGTGGACACAGTTATTTGAGGAGGATCAGCGAACACATTAGCTTTCAGAGAACACCGAAGACGATCTTAAAATATTCTTAAGAATTCTATCTATCTATTATACAAATATTCATTCAAGATTTCCTCCCTCATTCGTACACGAGACTGGGCCCTATATGCCTGGACATCGATACACTGCTGCCGAGTATGCACTGCAACAGAAAGTCGAGAGTTTCGGCAGGTTGCTTTCCGAGTTGGAAGAGCACCGTTTAATCCACATCTACGCTGTGGTAACGCTTTTCTGTCGGAGCGAGGGTATCGAATACCTGGTGCTGAGATATCTCAACACTGGACTTTTACCCTTCGAGGAGTTTTCCGAGGAGTGGTTGTTCGACGAGGAAACCTAATCTTCATTTATATTGGGGACGGAAATTGGCATAGGTTCAATTTGAGTGAGTTAGAAGACGCGGCGTTACGTCTTCAACTGATCGAACAGATTGCTCTTGCAAGACGGGCAAAAAGTTGAGTCTTGGGACAAGACGAGGAGAGAAAGAGATTTGATAGGCGGCTGTACTTAGATTCAATAAATATTGTATTAGTTATTGGGATCTAAACACCCCCGTAACATCCTTAGTGAGTGTGATGCACTGCCTTATTCTTTTGACACTCAGGACATGAGTGAACATCGTCTTCGATCCATTGATCCATCTGGGGCCAGAAGAAATTTCTTCGCACAAGTTCAATCGTCTATTCCAGGCCCATGTGGCCAGCCACTTCAGAGTCATGATCTTCTTGTGGAATGATTTTTCTGAGGTCAACACTATCGGGAACCCATAGCCTTCCTTTATACCAAAGGACTTCATCCTCTAATATAACGTCTGCATCTGCCTTTCCTTCTAACAACCTGTCATATGCCTTAAGCCAGTCTTCATCATCCTGTCCAGATAGGATCACGTCCTGGTACATATGTTTATCGAATTTGACCACAGGTATAGCCTTCAATATCTGGGATGAAAGAATGATTGGTTCTGATCCTGACTGAAGAGACGAAATGATTACTGTTGAGCCCTCTGGTCTAGCGGCTGATGACCAAACATAGTCTCCCTCTACTGACATAAGTTGATCAGGTCTAAGAACCTGGTGGATAGGCTGATTTTCGTTTTCCTCAATGCTACCTCCCCCCTTTTTTGGGCGATACTCCGAACGCCTACATAATGCATCAGGTTTTCCATATGCACTTCCTGGATGATAGAATATTTTAAAATCGTAGCCAGCCAGCTCTTGTGCCCATCTAGCTTGCCGTCTATTCATGATCTTTGTGGTAGTACAATATTCAAGATTTTGTGGTCTGTATAGATCTGAATCTGATCAATGATTCCACCAGTCCGGATGGACCCGGCCTGGGGTAGGGCTCAGTCTGGTCAGGTCTCACCGGAAGGTCGGACTGGACCGGGCCCCAGACTGGCAGTCTTGGACTGGATGGGCTTGGTCTGGACCTGTCCAAACAGGATAATATTTATCAATTTGTAGATCCGAAAAACTAAAGAAGTGAGACAGTAATCCCTGGAACTCTAACTCAGACACAACGTCATTTCATAACAACCAGCAGCTGGGAGCAAGTGTTGTCAACTGTCCCGTCTGTCCTGAGCCAGGATGGAATGGTGCCGTCTTGTTGAGGCTGGAAGGGGACGGATGGAAGAACGGCCGTCGACGGAGAAGTCTTAGCACACATAACAAAAATTTTAACAAAATCATTTCAATTACTTTTCTGACCGTGATGCAAGATCTGTGAGCACCTGCTCAGTCCATACTATTTCTGACTCTGTTTCTTTAAAGATTATGCCCTCTGCACCCAGGATTCCATACGTTCCGAAGCCTGAAAAACATTATCGGGCTTCATTGGGTCATGCCTAAATATACGCATGTTGAGATCAATCGAGTACGAATAGAGATATTGAATTCACCATCGTACAAAAGTGATTGTCTAAAGAGCAAAGGGAGAGAAAGACAGGCAGCTATATATGGGGAAGAAGAGGGCATACTCGGCGAAGCCGAGTATCACATCCGGAGGCCGATGCCGAGCATCACTGCCAGGGCTAGCCCTACTCCTCGCCATGGGGGCTGGTGGTGGCCCACGGGGGCCGCATGCCACCGGCCTCACGCCCGCACCCTTAGGCCGTCGGAGGCTGTAAGCCATGGAACACCACACAAGCCATCAGGCCAAATCCCGTGCCAACAACGCAGTAACTGCCCGATGACGGTGGATGACAGCTGACATTCTGTCCGTCTTGAGTAATGACGGGATTGATCGCCTTGGCGCCGTCCCGTCCATCCTGGACGAATCTCGGATGGACGGCCGGCCAAGGCTGTCGGACTGGACGGCTGACAACACTGCTGCAAGCAATCACTATCAACCAACCTGCCCACTACTAGCAAGCACCACCACCATGAGAAACCCAACCTTACCAAACGAGTGGTGAGTGGCAAGTGGCAAGTGGCAAGCAGGTGAGGGGTGAGATGTGCATGGTGACTTGTGAATGGCAAGATAAGTCTACATGTATGAGTATATGTGTATGAGTCAATTTGTTGACTCAGTGTGTCAGTAACTCCCAGCGTATTCGGGCCGATTCGGCCCGAGTGGACTGGTCCAATGCAGTCCAGGCCTGTTCAGACCAGGTCCAAAAAAATTGGGGATTGGTCTGATCCCAGTCCAACAACTAGTCGGACTGGATTGAACTGGACCTGGATGGACCCGGTCCGGACTGGTCCATTGCTGGACTGGTGGAATCATTGAATCTGATGGCGAGCTCCCTCGAGGTAACGTCTCCATTCTTTTAACACAGCTACTATAGCGAGCAGTTTCTTATCATGGATGTCATAATTGATTTCAGCTTTATCCATTGTTCTGGAATAGAATGCAATGGGTTGTAATCGTCCATCGATAACCTGAGAGAGTACCGCTCCAATAGCGAAATCACTTGCCTCGGTTTCCACAACAATTTGACGTATGGGTTCAAAGTGCTTTAGGATTGGAGCCTTCCTGACCTGGTTCTTGAAGTCCTGAAATGCTCCTGCACATTCCAGAGACCATTCATATGGAGCACCATTCCTAAGGAGGTCCGTAATAAGCTTCATTTTTCTTCCAAATCCTTCGAAGAATCGTCGATAAAAGTTGGCGAATCCCCAGAACATTTGCACATCCTGTTCGATTTCAAGCTTTGGCCATTCCAGGATACTCTCGATCTTATCCAGAGACATCTCTATTCCTTCCGATGATAAGATGTATCCAAGAATTTCAACTCTGGAGGCATGCCATAAACATTTGTCTGGGGCGATGGCGAGGTTATTTTCCTTTAGTCGTCGGAGTACTTCCAGGACTATTTGGGTATGTTCTTCTTCTGTTTCTGAATAGATTAAGAAATCATCCATATAGATAAGGAGTCCTCTGTCGAGCATGTCTCTGAAGATTGCTTCCATTGCATCTTGGAATGTAGCTGGGGTGTTTGCGAGACCGAATAGCGTAACAGTATATTCATATAGGCCATATCTTGTACGAAATGCTGTTTTCCACTCGTCAACCTCCTTGACTTGGATGAGGTGAAATCCAGCCTTAAGGTCGATCTTGGCAAATATTCTAGCACCCTGTACTCTGTCTCAAAGTTCGTTCATTACTGGGAGCGGTCATCGATTCATAATGGTGACTCTATTGAGCCTTCGATAGTCCACACACAATCGTAGGCCTCTGCCATGTGGTTTTGGAATGAAGAGGATTGGTGCACCTGCTGGTGACTCGCTTGGGCGGATCTTTCCCTGGTCAAGCATTTCCTTGATGAATTCCTTGAGTACTGATAACTCTTTTTTGGAGAGAGGGTGAATAGGTCCCCAAGGGGGTTCTTTTCCTGCCTGGATATCAATGGCATGGTCAAATGATCGATGAGGAGGCAAGACATTGGAGATTTCTCCATTATACAGAGACTTGTAATCTCGATACTGCCATGGAATCCTATCAATCCAATCAATTTCCATTTCATCCTTATCATTAATTTTAAGGTTTCCAACGATTCCAATCCATCGAGGATCATTCCCGAAATCTAGTATTGTGTCATCGATTTCAATTCTGAATGAATTGCAATTATGCCTTGTGCATGTCCTCTTGCATTCCTCGCTCTCAAAGCTGATTTTTCCTCCATCTGCGAATCCCTTGGCTTTATGTTCAATGATCCACCACTATGGGAGCATCAGATCACTGGAATCCTCCATTGGACCTCTCTCGAAGGTTTCATTGGAATAATGGTCTCCATGTTGACATGTAATTGGGAAGGTATAACACGATCCGCAATTCTCCACTGTATCTCCAGCAAAGTTCTGAATTTCGTTCTGTTGTTTGCGGGTAACAAATGGGACATTGTGTTCTTCAATCCATTTCCCTTAGGCAATGGGTGAAGTACATCCAGAATCGAGTAGCACTATTGCTGGAATATTCTGTTTGCCTCGAAATGAGATTAACAACATGCTTTCAGGTCTCTTGCCTGACTTCGGTTCGGGTGCAGCTTGTTTTGATGTTTTGTGGTTGGTTGAGTCGCTGGAAGGCGAAGCCTTTTGTTAGCATGAGGTACTCATGGTGAACTGCCTTTCAACACCGCTCCGGCCACAACGGGTCGTGAGTAATTGACTGATATGAGTTTGTAAGATATGGATGTATGTATGGTCACTTTTTGCTTTCGAACTGAATGCTATGTGGCCAGCGCATTTCGAGTACTGAACTCATCGTCAGGCATCCTCTCTTATTCAATCTCGATCAAGCTATCTAAGGAAAACACTATCGTTTCCATCCCCCCTATTCCATATTGATCAGTACCACTGCCTCTACCTTATAGGACTGTACCACAGTATCCTGTAATCCATGATCATCTCATCGTTTGAGTCTACCTCATAGACCAGTCTACATGCAGAGACCTGAGCCTTAGGTTTATCCCCTTCTGCTCCTGCCGTGGAAGAGACATCCTTTGGATGGTCGTCTTTGGGTTTCGGCTTTTTGCCTTTAGAAGATGAATACACAATTGATTTTCGGCAGAACTTCCAAGCGTGGTTGTCCACGCCACAGCGAGCACACTCACCCTTTTCAAACCGTGTTTCCACCAAAGAAGCGGCAACTCCTTCCAGGGCTTTCCTCTTGTCCGTATGGACAGGAGTCTGACCCGTAGTTTTATCCTCTGTCTTCGGTTTCTTAGAGCCAGACTTCCCTCCTGATCCACGATCCTTGGGTTTGTCTTCTCTTTGGTCCCCTTCCTCTTCATGCTTCCTCTTGTTGTCTTTCTTCTTAAGACTCGAAGAGGTGTCTTTTGAGGAATGCTTCTTTTGCACCATTGGGAATTCTTCCATTGCTAGTCCAACCCTTCGAACACGCTCCACATAGTCTATTTTATTTCGAGGTTCTCATTCGGTTGTTGACAGGCGATATTGGAGGTCCTCCGAAAGCCCATCTCTAAGCAAGTTTCTCCAAGGGGTGCCAACTAGGCAGACCTTACAATTGAGTGTTTCCATGTCTGTTAGGTAGCTCTCAATGTCCCCCTTGTATTTGAGTTCCCTCATTTTGCCTAGGGCTTTCCTTTCTTCTTGTCTGTCAAGGAACCTTTCTACCATTAGACTGACAAAGGGGTTCCATTCGTCCACCTTGAAGTATTTCTTCATATACTCAGCTCTGGCATCATACTATGTTCCAGTCTTTCCACCCATTACACCTCCAATCCAAATAATCTTGTCAATATCATCCTCGAAATCTGTGCGGTGCCATTTCATATAGTTTTCAACTGAGTGGAACCATTTCCGATATGGGAGGGTGTCGTCTGATGGATCTCCCTTGAATACTTTGGGGAGCTTCATATGGCTCTTTTTCTTTTCGTAGTTTCGGCCAGGGCTGCGTCCTCGTATCGAGCCACTATATATTGTAGATCCCCCTGGTGGGAGTGGTGGTAGTCCTCCTAGACCATGCCTTCTTGGGTTGTTACTGCTCTCTGACGAACTTGGGCTGTCATGAGGGTCGTTGCTAGTGGGGAACGGGGGAAGTGGTGGCTCATCTGGGTTACCAACCCAATTATTAGTGTTTCTTCTACCCCCTCCTCCTCCACCTCCGGAGCGTCCTTCTCCCCCACTTCCAGCTTTACTGGATTGTGGAGTAGAGGGTGGTAAGGAAACATCGTCTGCATTCCTGTCCTTGATGATTTCCCACTTCCCGCTCCTTCCGCTGTAGACCCACCTAATACCACTTGATGTTTCCATAAAGGCTCCATCCTTGGATTGATGTGGGTTTCCTTCTGGTTTCTCCGGTTTGTCGGCTTCTGCTACAAATTTCGCCAGAGATCTGATAGAGCGTCAGATTTCCTTTGGAACTTCCTGGAGTTTCTCCTCGAGCTGTTTCTGGAATTCTTCAAAGGCCCACTGACACTATTTCTTATTGGCTTTCATTTCTCCTTTAGTTGAAGCCAACTTTACTCGTTGCTTCCTTAAATCATCCTCAGACTTTTTCTTATTATCTTCCATTTCCATCCTTTGTGTATTTTGTACTCTTGCCATTATTTGTTCAGCATTCTTCTTATTGGCTTCCATTTTTAACCTTTGAGCTTCCAATCGAACTGCCAGTGCATTCTCCGCCTCTTGCCTCTCCCTAAGTACTGCAGCTATTCTAGACCATGCAGTATTATTACTTGAGATTTGGGCATTAAATGCGTCTTTGAGATTCTCGTAATCTTGAGATGCCTTGGCTGCGATTAACGCCATTCCTCCTTTGACATTAGATGCAAAGATCTCGGACTGGAGAATGATTTCTGTGTATTGGGCGTATACATTATGGCACAAGGTTTCGACTCCCTTGGTCATTTGATCATAGAAAGTGTTATGTTTGCTGATCATCGACATATAGGCATCTACCAACTGAGGCATTTCTTGTTGTACATTGACGGATCTGGATATGGATTCTGAGACGAGGGTTTCCATTCCGTCCAAGTCTGAAGTTAGTCGATTGTACAACTCAAATGCCCATACAGGGACTTGTTTGTTGGAAATAGGCTGGTATTGTTCCACCGCTTTCCCAGTTGTATCTCTGGGGACCAAGTCATTACTGCTCCTTTCCACTGAGAATCGTTGGAGGTCCGATGATGACATGATCTACTGCTTAAGAACTATGCAGTGTGTAGTTTTTCCTCCTGACTGGTAATGATGACCGATGTAATTGTCTGCCTGGTATCCGAAGATATCAAACTGATTTGGTTCATAATCTGAGCAATCTGTGTCTTCGCAGGAGTGTTCGAGGATATCTTCTACGTATTCTTCCTCAGTTAGAGAGTCCCAGGGATCAGAGATCTCAAACTCAGGGCAATCGCAGCAGGTTTCGGTAGGAGTGGTGCCGAAATAGGTTTGCATAGAGCAGATAATATAAGGGTAGAGTATGAGATGGGGAATGATAAAGAGGAATTCGAATATCACAAGGTGATGTTTCTGATAGAGATTGGATATATCAATACAGTGTAATGCGGGAGGAATCGACTCCAAGATATACCTAACTAGAAGTATCCCTTCTAAGTATCCTCTTATCTTGTCCCGCTATCGGACTTGATAATGGACTTATACAAGGACCAATAGCTAGTTCACTTTGAAGCTTCGCTCAGGCGCAGAAAGTAATCAGAACAGACTAAATGTAGAATGGCTTTCCATCCGAATATATTGTTGAGGCTGGTTCTCCGTTGTGAGAAGGTTGCCCTCTATACCAGTGGAGAATTGAGAGGTCTTTATACCTCTTTCTTCTGCGCTTTAACTGCTAATTCTAACTACGCTTTTCTCTAGATGATTCACTAACATTCCTTCGTTCCCCAATGCCCTTGCTCTGTTAACCAGTCGCCCTGAACTTCCTCCGAGCAAATGGTATCCTTCCAATCTTCCAGGCTTTCTGGACCAACAGTATCTTTCTGATATACATCTCCAGACTGATTGGTATCCATCGGAGTGTTGTCTTCGGGACCATCTTCCCATTCAACAGCCTCCCATCATATCGTGCCCAAGCATCGCTACCCCACAGGTCGTAGCTATTGCCAATCGCAAGATACTTCATACAGAGGTGACGATGGCTGGCGTCATTTATTATCTCCATCCATAGAGAGTATAACAATGGGTGTTTGCATTATATTAGCACACCACTACTGCTATGACAACACTCGAAGGTGGGTGGTGATGATATAGTCAAAGGACATGTGCCTGGCGGTCATTGGTGTGGCGATAGTATTGGCTTATGACTGATGAACCTTAATCCTTCCCCACCTGATATAATCTTCGAGTGATATCTCGTGACCCCGGAACCGTGACAACTTCAAGGGTGTAACAAAGAGGGTGAGTGGATATGAAGAGATCCCTGGCCATGATGAACTACACAAATTGCATGGATGTATGAATGCTCGGAAAGATCACATGAGACGAAGAGCTGGGAAAGATAGAGTGGGTATTTTGTATAACGACATGATATCTATCTACCCAGGGATCATCGAATTATATACTTCCTGTTGCTGAGTTCATCTCTGTTCTCTCTGTATCTCTGTATGTATATATATAGAGAGACTTAGAAAATACATGGCATATTACGATGTAGCAAATCTTGTGACTGTAACAAAGATGAATATGATAGACGAAATGCCTTGTAGTTGTAGAACACTAAGAACCACTGGCATGAGAATATGGCATCAAGTCTCCTGCAGAGCTTGTGTGGTGGTCTCAGCTACTCTTGACGTCTCCCGCGGACCTGTGCTGAGGTCTCAGCTGCTCTCGAAGTCTCCCACAGACCTGCGCCGAGGTCTCAGCAGCTCCAATATTTGACTATTCTAATAGTCAAATCTTGTAGCATCCTGAATGCACCTCCATAACTGCAGGTGCTTTCAGAAACACCTGAGAATGCTCTTGCAGAGTCTGAGAGCACTGTGCAAAGCTCCAAGGGGGGCTGGGAGCATCTGGAAGTACTTAAAAGCACTGGAGAGTGGTACCGGAGTGTCTGGGAGGTTTGCATATGACTTCCGGACCCAGTAACATTTTGCTGTTGTTGATACAGTGTGTGATTTAACAGCTGGGTAAGAATAGTGCTTTACAAATGCGTTGTTTCTCCATAACTTGATCACAGCTTGCATTCACCTACAATTCGGCACTGACACGTTGAATAACAACACACTCAACAAAGAAAATCTCGACAGTACATTAGCTACGCAGATCTGCTTGCTATCATTCACACGATACAATGTATGCCTGGGATGAGCACAAAGATGAAATCTATCAGCGCTATATAATTGAGAAGTGAAGTCTTCAAGAGGTTATGGAAATACTGCGTAATGAAGCAAACTTTTCCCCAAGGTAAGTTTATATCCAATTGTCAGTTTATGTGAATATGCATTAACCTTTTCTATGGTAGTGAACGGGCATATATGAAAACATTCAACCAATGGAAATATCCTAAGAAACAAAGTCCACTTTGGGAAGATCAGAAACTTGTTTCAATTATCTGCACAATGTGGAAAAACAATACGACTCCAAGTGACATGATATATGGATTGACCTTTCATGGATATATTTTAACAATTCCTCAATTGGAAGAGGTTTGCTTGCATCCTACTGTACGACTATTGACCTGGCAATCAAACACCGATGACCCCAACAAGAATCAAATGAACCTTACAGCCGCAATTGAATCTTTGATGTCGTCTGGACATGGATTACATTGGGGACGAACATATCTGGATGCAGCCCTGCGACAGGATGGACTGTTCGTATCACAGTGAGTATAGCCAATATCTTGATACATTAGCATAACAAAGCCAATATAATGCTAATAGCTATGGTTATTGTCAGACGTGACCTTCGGTTGCATTTACAAATGAAAAATCCTGATGGTAATGAATTACAGCGTCAATCAACATTACGCAAACGTGGACAGTTTATTGTCAAGGGACCAAATTGTGTGTGGTCTATAGATGGACATGACAAACTTTCACGTTTTGAATTTGAAATATATGGATGCATTGATGCATATTCACGGTACATTATTTGGTGTTTCATGGGACATTATAATCGGACTCAGATATCTGTTAGTAAATATTATCTGGAGACTCTCTGTACCATGGGAAATTTTTCAAAGCTCATTCGCTCAGATATGGGCAGAGAGTTAGCTTTATTGTGTGCTTCACATCTATCCTTGCGACGGACAGAGAAGCCTGATCTTCCTTCTCATAAACCATATAGCTTTGGCACATCTACCAAAAATCAATGAATTGAGGCTTGGTGGAATTTACTTGCCAATGGGCAAACAGATACTTGGCACACACTCTTTGGTGGTTTAGAAGATCGTGGGTTGTTTGATGGAGGCAATATTGATGAACTTTGCCTGCAGCGTATATATATGACAATGCTCCGAACTTATATTCCTACATTTGTCCAGACTCACCATACCCATAGGATTCGAACACAGTAGCAACGTGAGCAATACCTTCCCACCGTTATTCCAGTCAATATGTATCAGTATTCCACACCTGGTGGACGTGATTATGGTAGTCCACACAATCCTGAAACTATCGCTGCACTGGAACATAGCCAACCCCTCGATCAATATGACCTGGACGAGTATATACCTTCAACAACACAGAAAATTTTGAATGATCTTAGGGCAAAAGGTTTACCCATTACGTATTCCTGGCAGGACGACTATGTTGATGCATTTGGTGAGCTGCATGTGGCAGTGTGGAACTTCATCAATGCTGGGGGGAAAATTGAAATTCTACTACATCCACGGAAACCTGAGGATTCGATTGCCAAACATGAAGCGAATATAGAAGCTGCACGAGGTGAAAACCTGGGAGTGATGGATCTTGGCCTCACTGATGATGAGGAGTTAGAAGAATTCAATGAATCTGTAGTTCACGACAATGATGAGTATGAAGACTATGAGCTGGACAACAGTGAGAATGAAGATGATGGAATTGTATTGGATATTATGGGCTGAGAATATGTGATAAGGAGAAAGGATTTATAGGTATATTTTCACTTTCATGTGTACCAGTCCTGCCTGTATCATCCAGAGTATTATGCGTATGACAGTCAATACTGGATATACTATCAATCTCTGTATCTGCATTTGAATGATTCTTTCCCCCACCAAGCACTCGTTGTTCCTTTCTTATTGGCCACATTGTCGCTATATCATAATCCAGTACTGACATATCACCTGTAGTTCACTTATGTTTTTCGGAGTTGGTTTCGTTTTTCTCAGGTTTAATTACTGGAAATGTTTTGAGTTGTAACGGTTTTGATTCAGATTTCCGGAATTTGAAATGTGTTAATGATTGTAGTAATATATTGTGATCTGCACATGGGTATATTACCTCGCGGATGATTTTCTCATTCTTGATATAAACTGGGGAAAGATGTGACTGACGTCTGCTAACTCCAAGGCCGTTCATATTTTCAATGTCACTTTCCAAGTCATTATCCATAATCAGAGCCTTTTTGTCAATGACTGGAATGATGAGAATGAATCGTTGTATAACTGCATCTTTATTACACTGCTTTGTTAGATCTTCCATGACATATGTCGTCGGTAGTGCCATCTTCATATGAAGTTCCCTTAATGTTCCACCACCATCTGGTCTCTTAATCTGCAGATCTTTATGCCGGTCGGTTATGATCTCTCCACCATAAATTGCTCCATGCTCCATATTTCCATTAAGAATCACCCTGTCAGGTAATGAAAGGTCAATCCATGATGGATGTTCAAACACTTGAGTTTTAAACCATTCTTGGTAATCCGGTATATCAAACTCGAGTTCCAGTAAGACCCACCCAATACACATTGGTAACCACTTTTGTGTTTCTCCCTGCTCTTGTAAGGGCACGTACGCCAGCGTTCGGCCTTATAGGCATACGTATGGTAATTATGGTATACGGTTGCAAACGTGGACTCGAGTGATAGTAAATAGGTGTATAGGTAAGATTATCGCTAGAGATCTAAGTCTCGTGGCGAGCCGACTATATAGAATGGCCGTTACCCGGCCACAGTCACGTGTCGCCGTTACATTATCCCCCTCTTTAGGCGCAGACCTCCTGGGCTGCATAAACCGTACAAGAGA
>Ga0307515_10001224_pt1 | contig 58709 bp, 36 predicted proteins | sample 17_EM_MG_FD_194513 | JGI IMG/M metagenome (GOLD analysis project Ga0307515, IMG submission 194513) | Populus trichocarpa ectomycorrhiza microbial communities from riparian zone in the Pacific Northwest, United States - 17_EM | ecosystem: Host-associated > Plants > Roots > Unclassified | place... | reverse complement strand
GAGTATTAAAAGAGAATAGGTTAGGTAATATTAATAAAGGAAGATTACTAAAGAATAAGTTACCTAAGGGGGACCTAGGAGGAGCGACTGCTAAACTACTTAAAGTTATTTCCTTTGCCGATTAAAGAGAATCTATTTTTTTATTGCTAAGTTTTAGTAAACCTTATTCTATAAGTTTTTACTCCTTAAAATAAACCTTCTTATAAACTTTCTTAAGATGGAGGAGATAAGCAGACGTAGTAATACGGGCCTTTAGAGCCTTCTGCTCTATATTTTAAGAATATTTTAACTTAGTAAGGGCTTAAGTTAGCTTACTATTTAGATAAGTAGCAGCAAATTAAACACAAAACCCTATAATAAATTACTTAGGGAACTTAAAGACTATTAAGAGTTATAGGACGCGTATACTTAGCGTTAGAAGAAGAGCGAACATTATAGGATAAATAAATATTTGCTTTAGTGCACTCTAAATAAGAGAAAGGTTGCCGAGACGAAGGACTTACTAGCGTAATATAAACTAACCCCTCTTTTATATAATAAGAACACGGAGACGGTATTATTTTACCTAGTGATAGTATAGTAGTAATAGTACGTGCACAACGTTGCGCGTATAAAGAGGAAGATGCTTTAGGTATAATAAGTAACAATATTAACTAGATTAATTAGATAGATATTATACCTCTAGTAAACAACTTAGAGATGCTTGGAATCTTTAAGGACAAAAATAGGAAGGAGGGAGATAGTGTTATAAACGCTTTAAGTATAATATTATAACTACTTAGAGAGGAGTTAGAAGAAGCTAGTTAGTTAATATAAGTACGGTCTAGTATAGAGCTAGTGGAACTATGTAATAAGGAATAGTAAGCAAGTTATATAATATGCTATATAAGGGACGAGAGGAATAGAAGGAACTTATATACCTTATATATAATGCGTACCTTATATATAAGGAGGGTTTCTTAGGAGTACGGTTGTATATTTAAAGGACCACAATCCTTACTCTAGATAGTTCTTTCCTTATAGTAATTCTTAGAATATAATTGGAGTTAATCTATTAGGTAACTACTCTACTAGTTATTATTATATTGTTGACTTACTTATAATACCTATATACCTAGCCTAATAATGAGCCTACTATAGTACTTGCTATAAGGTTCCGTTATATCTTATATGGTCTTACCGTAATATAGAGTAATCTTCTTTATTTTAACGGCCCGTTTTAATAAAGCGCCTATTATATTAGTAGCCTTTTACTTAAGATTTGGATATATTAAGCTACCGTTTAAGTACTCTAATAGGATACTTTAAGGTAGTAGATCTAGGTTAGGAATAAAAGTTAATATCGCCTTACCGCGTTAACGCCGTCTTAGCATTTCCACCTCCTCCCTAAGTAACTATAGTTTTCCTTACTCTAGAAGTTGTAGCTTCTTATTCTTTAGTCGTTTTATTTCTTTCTATATAGTATCCTTATCTATAACTTCTAGTTCTATTTAGGATATAGGTCCGCCTTTATCGTTCTAGGGTTAATCCCCAAACTTAATACTACGTACTGCGCTAATATTACGCCCGCGTCTTGCCATTAGGTTAATAGACTACGATGCAGTTAATAAATATAGGTCGTCTTTTTAATAGAGGGCTGTTATTACGTGGTCGCAGCCTTAGTAAACCGCTATATTACTAGACCGCTACCTCTAAAAAGGGGTAAGAATTTAGAACTATTAGGACGCTAAGGCCCTAAGGGTATATAGTAATGTAATAATAGTAGCGGAATGCAATAGGTATCTGGTTCTTAATAGGGTAAAACTATAGAACTAAATTCTGCTATTCTTAGGTATGGGGCGATTACGTTTTATAGGCGCCTTACCTGCGCCTCGCCTGCGCTAAGCTAATTACGGTAAGTGTGTCTCTACGGCCTAATAAGTACTTTATAACTATAAAATAGCTAAGGTACTATTAGGCTTGCTAGTTAGAATATCTATTTTATTTCTAATTCTTAATTATATACTACCTAGGCGCTTAAAGTTAGAAGCCTAATACCCTAACCTAATATATGTAAGACGTATTAGCGCTAGAGGAAGTACGCTTCTACTAAAATTAAACCCTACTTTACCCTAAGCCATTTAACCCCCTTACTAAAGATCTTATAGTATATATCCTTAAAATAACTAACTAACTAATTAAATAGATTATAATTAATAAATATCTAAATAATAAGTTTATTAAAAGATGCTTAAGCTAATATAAGATAGCGCTAGATTTTTTAAAAAGATTTTTTAAAAAGATTTTTTTAACCGAGTACAAAACTTATAGAAACCGTCTATACTACTTAAACTGCCTAGTTATACCTAACTATAACGAACTTAAGTATTACGTACTTTATATTAGTAGTAGTGCGACTACTAAGAGAAGACAAGAACGAGTTAGGTATAATAGCGTAGAAGATGCTAAAGTCGATCAAACTATAGGATAAAGGATAGGCAATTTATATAAGGGATTATATATTTACGTACTTAATAAACTAAACGTATTAAGCGTATCTCTTAAGCGTATAGTTATATATTTAAAGACCCTTAGTCCCTACCGTAAATAGTTCTTTCTTTATAGTAAATCTTAGAACATAACTAGAGTTAGACTATTAGGCGCTTACTCTACTAGTTAGGCTTATATCTTTTATTTATCTATATACCTAGCCTATTAATAAGTCTACTATAGTATTTACTATAAGGCCTTGTTATATACTTAGTAAAATTTAATAGGAATAGTAGATTGCGGTCTCGTGGCTAGTCTTTAATTACTAAGTTAATAGAAATAGGTAGGCATATATAAGGTCTTATAGGGGTATCCCGTAATAGGCTCCTAGTAATCCTTATATCCTTTCCCTAGTTACGTTTTTCCTTACTAAGGTTTTTTAGGAGTTTAAAGTAGTGGTTAAATAGTTAAGAATATATACTGTAGTAGGCCGATACCTCTCTAAACCCCTTCTAGGACGAGCCCTTAATAATCTCCCTATACTATAAGATAATAGCGATTAGGGGCTGACTATAAGAAGGGAGAGGGGTAATATAAGGGATATTATTGCGGTTACCTTAGGATACCCTTAGGACAACCCCTAGATATCCCTTAGATAGTTATTAGTTACGTATTAAAGGCATATGCCTATAGTATATAGTCTTTCTAATTCTAGAGGCCTTACCTTCTTAAGGATTTATCTCCTCTATCCCTTGGCCCGTCAGCGTCTAACAAGTAAGTGGTCTATGCGCGAATACCAGTTATATAAATTCTGTCAATTAATTACCTACCACAATGTAAAATACGGTTCTGTAGGAAGGATAAGTGCTAGCAACTTTATATTAAGCGACTTAATTAGATAAACAAAAGGCGATAGGTTTTACTAGTATTTTAAAAGGATTATAAAGAAAGCTAGCTTTTCTTTAGGTTATCCTCTAGAGAAGAATTAGCCATTAGTCTCTAAATAGAAGAGATTAGAAAGTAATTATCGTTTATATATATAAGGCCTGTTCTATCTTCGTCTTGCCTTTAACTTATCTATAACTTTTAATTAATACTATTAATTAGATAATTATACGTTCTAGTTAGACTAGCCTTTTATAAACGGCCGATAAGTAGTAAAGAAATATATCTAGGGTTTTATATAGTATACTTTATACCTTTAATTTAATTATAGTTAGTATATATATATATATAATATTAAATAAAATTATTATTATTATTAGTAAAGCCTTTATAAGGCCAATTAAAACTAAAATATCTAATTTAAAATATTAAAGCAGTGCCTGTAAGCTTTTAAATACTTTATAAAAGATTTATTAATGATAGGGGTGCGCAGAGGGTTAAAACTAGTTCACGGTTCTGATGGTCCGGGAGTTGCATGGCGTTGGATTTATGAGATAATATCCCTTCGACCGCTGAGTTGCGTCCAACTTTATCGATAAGGATCTAGCCAATTATATGTACTTCTGTGTAGCTGCCATCACGGTATAGCTGTCCGTGCGGCCTTGGCGTTGGACGCCAGCGGTCGAAGGGATACCCCGTTCCCCACTTTAAGCGCTGACGAGGCTTTGTGGCGCAGCGAAGACCGCGGTCGAGGCGCCGGTCTATTGTTTATCCTTATGAGGGATTAGCAACGCGGCAGCTGTGCCGCACCTACTCTCGAATTCTGTCTTCTGCAATCGCGGTGCTGCTATTGCGAGACAAACTTTTACCTTCAGTCCAACACCACTGTTTCCTGAGGAAGAAAGTTAAAATACACTCGATCACCTATGTGCCTGGGCATGGGTGCTAAAAGATTAGATCTTATCCACACTGATCACAGCCTGGGCGATGGCACCCAGATTTCGTCGCTCTGAAGAGTATGAGCTCCTCCCAAGGGTATCTTCGGACTCGATTCGCTCTTCATCCAACTCAGACCTTGAGCATCATGGGTCGACTACCACCAATATACACCATTTGCGACTACCTGCTTGGTTGTGTATCCGGCTGCCTCTACGACCAGCTCGTGCGCTGTACACCAAACTCTCTGGGCCTCGGGGCCCGCGTCGACCTCTTGTGCGCGGCATATGCTGGATGATTGCCGCCATTCTATGCGTTATTATCCTACTAGTTGTGTTTACGGCGGCCTTTCGGCCCTCGTACACTCATCTACCAGACCACTACGGAGCGCTACAAAGGAGATGTCGGGAATCCCATGAGCCAGGCCGAGGGAACATTAACAATGAGAAAGTCTTCATTGCTGCCACTTTGTACGATCCCAAAGGTCATTTAGTAGGAGGGGATTGGGGAAGTGCTGTCCTGAAGCTGGTGGAGTTGCTAGGCCCAGAAAACGTTCATCTTAGTGTTTATGAGAATGATGCGGATCCCCTTGCGAAAGCATCGCTCGAAACCTTGGAAAAGAGGCTCACCTGTAAGTCTTCCTCACACTCCCTTGTGGTAGTTTTCCGCTCAGAATATTATCCAGGCAATTCCTCCCTCATATCAGAGCATCTTCCCCTCGAAGAGATTCCCCGGGTAACTATTCCATCTGGGGAAAGGCGAATGAAACGTATCGCGTTCCTAGCAGAAGTTAGAAACCGTGCCTTGCGTCCTCTCGAAACCAATCTTTCAGCGCGTTTTGATAAACTCCTCTTTATTAATGATGTTATGTTCAATCCAGTCGACGCCGCACACCTCCTATTTTCCACGAATATCGACTCATCCGGCCATACACAATATGGTGCTGTCTGCGCAGTGGATTTTATCAACGCTTTTAAATTCTATGATAGATTTGCGACAAGGGACCTCGAAGGGTATGCTATGGGGATACCGTTTTTCCCGTGGTTTACAGATGCCGGGAATGCAGTAAGTAGGCGAGACGTCTTGGAACAAAAGGACGCGGTTCGCGTGCGCGCTTGTTGGGGAGGCATGACTGCCTTTGAGGCAAAGTGGTTCCAAAGCAGTTATCGGGATAACTCGCTTACTGTCGCTGACGACACTAACTTTGCCGCCTCAAAGATCTCGCCTCTCCGTTTCCGTTATGAGGAGGATCCTTTTTGGGATGCGTCTGAGTGCTGCCTTATTCACGCGGATCTTACTTATCTCCGCTATGGCCGTAATATCACAACAGACTCGGGCATCTTCACAAATCCTTACATTCGAGTAGCTTATGATTCACGCACTCTCAGCTGGCTCCCCTACACCCGTCGAATAGAACGTCTGTATTCATTCATTCATAACCTCCTCGACCACGCGGTTGGCTTGCCTTCGCACAACGTGCGGAGGCTAGAGCAGCCCGGAGACACAGTGGTAGAGAAGGTTTGGAAATATGACGATACTGGGGAAAAGCCTAAACCTGGCGAATCAGGCAGCGACCTGAAAGGATCTTATCATGACGTCAAGCGGGTAGTTGGCCCTGGCCGCTTCTGCGGTAGTAGAACGCTTCTTGTATTAAACGACAATCCAAAAGAAGGCGAGAAGAAATGGATGAATGTTCCCCTCCCAGCGTTGCCGAGCTAAGAGATGGTATGATTATGGCTCCGCTACTTTCTTGGGGTTATGTACTATTATGTTCTGTTTATTCTTGATTTTGTATTAGATTCCCTAGAATTTTTGGAGTCGGACTGGTAGGGCATTGTCACGATTGCTTGATCCCTTAAATCTGGTGTAGGCGGTAACAAATCGTTCCGCTAAAGAACGAACTAAGATAAAGTATATAAGCTCCTCTTAAAGAGCCTAAATAAAGTTTTATTGATAGATCTATTAGCCACATTATATTGGCTTTACCAGAATTCGTTTTAAAGTATTTAAACTTTTACTAAATAAAAGAATAATAGTTACTAGCTAGTTATAATAGTTAGATATAGAGAATCTAATAAAAGGTATTAGGAATAATAAAGGTTATTAAATTAAAGATAGGAATGCTATACCTTTAATAAATAACTTAGAGATATAGGATATCTTTAAGGATAAAGATAAAAAGGAGGGGGGTAGTATTACAGACGTTATATTAATAGTAGTAGCACTACTAAGAAGAGATATAAATAGGTTAGTTTAGAACATAGGAACGTAAGATATACCGATATACTAACGTACTAATATACTTAGTATATTCCTTAGGCGCAGTATTAAATATTTAAAGGACTATAGTCCCTACCTAGATAGTTCTCTTCTTTATAGTAAATCTTAAAATATAATTAGAGTTAATCTATTAGGTAACCTACTCCGCCAGTTATATTTATACTATTAACTATTCTATACCTATATACCTCGCCTATTAATAAGTTCACCATAGTATTTCCTATAAGGCTTTATTATAATACTAGTGTAGAAAAGTACGGGCTTTCGTAAATAGAAAAGTATAGTACTCTTAGTTAGAATTAATTAGTAGAAAAGTGGTTAGTAAGAAAAAGAGAAAAGAGTATACTAAAGGAGAGGCTATTAGTTAGTCTACTAGTCTTATTATAGACCTTATACTAAAAGCGTTATAGCTACTTAGAGGAGAGCTAGGCGAGCTACTAGAGGTAGTACGGGCCATAATAGACCTAGTAGAACCATATAACGAGTAGTAAAGCGAGTAATATAATGTTATACGCAGTATACGCGAGGTACGTTACGTATAATACGTATAACACATATATTACCTATAAAGGAATTTCTTAGGCGCTAGGAATTATACTCAAGGACCTATAGTCCCACTGTAAATAGTTCTCTCTTTATAGTAATTATTAGAATATAATTAGGGTTAATCTATTAGGTAAATACTCCACAGTTAATCTTGTTAATTTGTTTACCTACATACTCAGCCCATTGACAGAGCCCACCGTGGTATTTCCTACAAGGTTCCGTTACAAGTCTATCGGTCGGTCTAAGTTATTGAAGACTCTGGACTAATCTATATAACTACGGAAGGCCTGTGCTTATTCGAACCTTGGCCCGATCTAAATGTTGTATCCAAGGGACCGAATCACACCACCACACTAGTATTAACTAAGCTTTAGAGAGAAGAGATCTGGAAAGACTGTGAAGCGAAGGACTTAGTGGAGTAAGCCCTTGCCTACTGGTAAACGAACCAATAGGATTAGATCAGGAGGATCAGCGGGGCGAATCGGGTTGAGGGAAAAGGACCAGATGGATCGAGAGGGTCAGATAACCAATCGAAATGATCTTATTGAATTCGGAAGACTACGGAGGTTTTCATTGTATGGCGTTGGAATTGTATTTAAGAACACATTCTCTCGCCTAAATGGAACCCTCGTGGTTAATGACTCAAGGTAATATTAAGCACCTGTTAATATTGGTCATTCACGCTCACGGACGAGTCATTGTTTATCTTCATATCCCTAGTCAACATATATCATACGAACCAGAACCCGATAACTGGACCTAGTCGTTTATACCTGGGATACAAGGTATAAGTGATTAGTGTAAAGTATACCATAGCGTGAGTGTTTGATAGAATACTCTTAGCTATTAATTTAAGGTATTATATCCTTAGTGGCCACCCCTAAGCTCTTATTATATTAATTTATGTAATTAAGGACTCCTCCTTAATAACCAAGAGCTTTTAGAGCTTTTAGTGATATTCCTTACTTGATTAGTGGCCTTTCCAACGGTGGAGAGATAACAGCGGGAGGTTGAATATAGCAGCAAGACGACTGCAGGATTAGCTTCTGAATGCCTAAGAGCAATTTGCATTTGAGCTTCTTGATCGAGCGGTTGCGAATTGGGGGGGAGGGGGAGGCCATAGTTGTGGTGTTGTAAAAGGTATTTTGATCGAGAAGGGAGCGATTCGCATCGCGACCAGGGGGTTGTCTCGGATCGGTGGTTGTCTCGTTTGGGTGGCGATTACAAGGGGGGTACACCGTCTTGGCGCATCCGGCTGAAAGTGCGTGTGTTGATCACGCTAACCAAAATGCGTATATCTGCACCCAAAAGTAAGTAAAAATACGTTAAAATGGCCGTGCTTATTACTTCAAAAGGTATAAATTCTGCCGTTTGATCACCAAGATCGACACGCGCTTTCAACCGGATGCGTACATTGCTAGCCTCTTGGCACGTACCCCATTTGTACGTTACCCAAGCAGGGTCCAATCTAAGTCACCCCACGCTGCAGGAGAAGTGCATGGCAAGATTCAGTTCAAGGTTTGCGCAATCCCAGCTCATTCATGAGCATTGGGCTCCATCCTTGAACTGGATAGGGGTCTTCAAAGAAAGCTTGGTTGATAACTTGAACGAACGGTTAAATACATCTAGCCAATTAGCAACCAATACCACCAATTTCCGAAAATCTTCACTTTCGAAAGAACGATCGTTACTGGTGAGAGTTTGCAAAAAGGAGCTGGAAACGTTTAATTTTCCCATAATCATTGGTGGACTCCAATCAGTAGAAATGGCGAATGTGTTGGGATACCCGGAGAGATGTCCTCCAATGGATTGAACGGGCCCAAACTCCGTATAGAGGATGCATCATACCTAGAACATCCCACTTACTCAACAACCCAAAGATCAGAATTTAAACATCCGGCTTATCTTCGGTGGAACGTAATCCTGCTACCACCGCTGGTGTACTCATATTTTTCAAACGCCTCCTTTGCCGGCCTCCAGTTTAGACACTGCGCAATTTAGGAGCTTTTTGAATGACAAGCATTAAGGCGTACGTGATTGGTGGTGTGATATTGTCTTTATCATCTAAAATGCTCAAAAAACCCGACAAGGTTGTATTGACTAGCTGAGAGAAACCTGCATAATCAAGGGGAGGTTTTCGTCACTATCAGAGCACGTAATTGGGGCTGTCAGGTTAGTCTTCTTCGAGAACAAAGTGCGTCATGCCATGCGGCAATAAGCACATATATTGAGATTAGTTCTTTCAAACTGGTGGGCGCGATTCCTAAGATCTAGCTAGGTAGATTTATTGTCATGCTTAAGGGTGTTAAGGAGGTCGTATCCTGTAGACCGAACCTAGCAATACTCCAAAACGGAACTGAGAATAGTTGTGATGATTGAGACAAGCACGCATGAAAGGCCACTAGGCATGTAGGATGGGAGTTCGGGCCTCTAGAAGACTCCTGCTTGGAAGCCGTGGAACAGTGGGCCGTCAGCCAGGACAGCCCCACTTGGGGAGCCGATCGCAGGACGTTAGGGGACACCGGTGCCGTGTTCATGGGAATTCTAGCGACATTTTCAAGATAGGATTTTCCCTTGGCATTTTACCTTTTGATCTGATTGTTTCGAACCGTAGTTCACCGAGCGGAGCTCCGTCATTCGCCGCACCATCATTTGGTGGGGACTTTCCCTGTAGAAGCTGCCACTTTCCTCGTTATGATACTAGGTACTGTCGCTGCAGCTTGACCCTGGGTTTGAACAAGCCAAATGATCCTTCACCCAAACGAGTTCGCCGCTCAAACCTTAAAGCAAATACAACCATCGGTTGAATTAGGATCACCATGGACCCTCCCTCGTAAGGAATGCCTTATGTAGTTAAGCTTAGCATGACCGGTCTGCCGGAGCAAAGTGAAGCTGCTTGTGAAGTTTTGTATGCAAAACTTAACAAAGCAGTTTGGGGTTTGCCACATATCATGCGAAGCGCGAGATGCGTCGGCAATTCGTGTATTTTCTTGCCAGTGAGCATTTGGTTATGCTGTCCTGAGTGACATATAACAGTGGCCCGAACCATCAAGCGAGTCATGAAGTTCACGCCACACCATGCTCAACAAAGATGTCGAAACACTTCGGATGTTTCATCCGTACTGCCGATTATTCGGGATTGGCCCGTCCGACGCCCGGTTTTAAAGCCCTTAGGGCTGTTCCTTGAAAGAACGTCCAGGGAAGACTATCGAAAAGTACCGGACCTGGGTGTTCGTCGTTTCATGCTGCGTCGCCCTATCTCGAGCACGTTTTCTTAGCTTACCCACATTCACTACCGGGAGTCCGCCGCCCCACATCACCATTCCTCAGCTTCTTTCGAGCATGCCTAGGTGCCAGGCTCACCCCTGCGTCGGAAGCCCGGACGACTACCGCAAGGGGGAGTAAGGCTGACGGGTCTCAACTGAAATCTTATGTTTAGAACTAAACCGGTAATTGCCCAAGATTATGGGTTTTCGTTGCGCGGCCCCCCAGCTAGGATTAGCAGGTGAGGAGCATTCTTGTAAGCGTGCAGGATACATGTGATGCAGGGAAGAACGCTGATGTGTCGCTCTGGTGGATGCAAGCAGTTTTCAAAATCTGAACGCCTCGTATGACAAAACACCGATGGTTTGAGACACTATCGCAAGATTACCGGCCGAAGACGCATGTGGAAAGTCATTTCTCGCATACTTAGCTTTGAAATTGCCGAAAAGGAGCGTGATGGATCGTGGTTGGAGAAGAAGTGGGATGAACTGCATTAGCCTTAACGTATCAGGATTTAAAAGTAAAAATGGAGTCGGAACGGAAAAGCCCTGACTCAGTATTACACACCACCAAGGGATAAAATCAAGACTATCCTCACCAACTATAGCTAGAACAGGTAAGGCACGGAGATTTCTCTCAACCACGCGTTCTGCCGAGGCTCTCCGAAAATCTCTCAAGATTGCCGAGGAGTAATATTATAGAGGAAATCTATGCATGTCGAGCATCCAACAGAGGCTAGTGCTCAACATAGTACTGCCGGAAAATTCAATACCAGTATAAACGGTAAGCTTTTGTTCTTACCTAAGGCTTTTCCAACAATAAATTGATCTGTTCATATTGTATCTTCTTTCAGCCAGTAGCCAGAATTGATTGTCGAAAATAGAAGCTCTTGAAATGTTCTCTGCTGCCGGTAATTTGCGGCACTTAGGTGAAAAAAATTCTGCAGAAGCTGCTTTAGATGCAGACCTTGATTTTCATTTAAAGAAAATGAAGTATTTAAACTCGCTTGGTATTGTATAGCTAGGTATACTTGGCACCGCAATGCTCAGCATTGACCAGAGGTTTGTGTCCGAGACTACTACTTGGTAACACGTGGGGGCAAGCGAATGGCATCAAACGCCAAACTGTATCGAGTCCCGTTGCATTCTGCTGTATTGAGATTTGAAATTTTGGATAACCGTGTGGTGGAATCCGGGCAAGTGATACCGGTGGCGGCTCCGGGATACTCCATAGGGCGATTAATAGTATGGTACGGCGTAGAAAGAAAATTTCCGAATGCTGTCCCGAAAATGGAATTGCGGTGAGAAGTAACGCTTGCAGCAACGATATCGGAGTGTTTAGCCGGGATATTAAAGGACCACAATGACATGGTAATTAACGTTCTATCGAGCTCCAATATGTGAATCTGCCGATGGACGATGTTGAGTATTTGCAAAGGTACTTGTACATGTATTTTGTGCGTTTATTTCATTGATTGGTGCCAACGTAGTCTTCGGCTGCATGACCGACATCGTCTCAAAACCGGTAGTGATGGTTAGGCAACTTATTGCGAAAGTGTGTCCTGCCTGGAATACTTTCAGAGAAAATAGTGGACCGTGTATCCTATCTTGACCGGCCACTCCATTTCAAACGATGCATTATGACTCGCTGTCTCACTTTACGGATGAGATTGTGCACCGAGAAAAACGTGGCGGGGGCAAACATAGATATTCTTACTAGTAAGAGATCGAATCACTCGAGGTTTCGAAGCCCTGAAGCTTACGTCCTTGTAAGACATATGGTGGTATTTAGCTACGAGACTAGTAGCAGTCGCACAAGCTCGCCCTATCTCGCTCACGATTTGTGTGACGTAGAATGTCGATGACGCGAGATCTCTAGGATCCGGTCAAGAAGACAACGACTGAAGGGGCTAGAAACAGGAGTAACCCTATACCAATTTTCCGGCGGTGGCGAGAATCGCGATTGCCAACACTAGGTGCTGGGGCACTGGCGATGGGGTGTCGTTGTTTAAGGGATCCCTGACCATGCAACATGCAGCAGGCACCCGCTAGCGGACCAGTGAGAACTTGGGTACGCCTGCATTGCTTTTACATTAGCGATGCCGACAACAAACGTCGGTCGAAAATTTCAGGGCTTAAACTGAGACTTGGAGTACATTTTGCTACGAAAGGTATTTGAAGACTTTTCCCGTGGGTATTCCCATCCCCGCCGACCCTTGCGCCTTGCTTAAAACGAAATCATGATCACTTAGACGGCGACGAAGACGATCCGGCCTTGGCACCAGATGTTTTTGATTTCGATGATGTATCTTTGCAATCACCTGGAAAGAGAGAATTGGCATCAGCTTACAGTGGCTCACAAGCAGCCGGCCAAACTCACCGCAGTTTTCATCGAGCCTGTACTCTCTATGTAGAGCATTAGTCACTTGGTGCAAAATAATAAGAAAGGAGCTGGCTCTTACATCGCCACGACATTTGCTGGGCATCTTTTCTGTGTCTCCTGGTATTTCGTACACCAAGCTCTTACTGTATAGCGAAGATGGGTACATTTGTAATGAACTTGAGTATAATCACACATTTCTGGTGGCGAGTTGCGGGGTACGACGAATAGAATAAAAGTGCTTTTTCTTGAGATAAGAGCTAAATGATTGAGGCTTGAAAGTGCTTTTTCTACATTAAAACGGTACGAGGGCGGGTGGGCCCATATTAAAGGCATCTCTTCCCGTCAGTTTGTGGACGCGGATACGCACTCCATGGGTTGTTCAACGCAAAATGAGTGGATCCTGTGTATGACTAGCTATGATCTGACCGGAGGTTGATTACCACTGGTATGTGCTTCTGATTTGGGAGTCAGACGGACGAGGATGCCTCCTGGAGGGGGGATGTGGATTGAGGTGACCAGGAATGCAGCCGGGCCATGGCATCTGGCAACATCCGCATTGTTAAACTCACACACGGTTAGCTGATATACATACTAGGTTCCACGTTGGCAGCTAACAAGGTCCCGGGTGTGCGGAATGCTGGCCGAACACTGCAGGCCCACGACGACGGACATAGGCGACTTAGTGGGAATGAGGCTCTCCCTCCGCCCGGCTGACTTGTGACTCAGCGAGCAAATCCGTGCGCACCAGCGATTGTAATAATTGATGAGCTCGTTTGATACCGAATAAAACCCTGCTTAAGGCCCAGCTTGAGGCCCTCGTCATCCCTCTCTCACTACCCTTGAAATTGTGAGGGGTACCTTGATAGGCAACAGGTTAAGACCGAGCTTATCATGAGCTAATGGCCATGTTCCGCATCATACAGACGAGAAATGAAGCATTAAAGAGCGAAAAAGGCGTCCCTCCAACGGCAACTGCTTCCCAGGAAGAGCATCGATACCGAGCGAATAGAGCAATTTAAATAAAATATTATCTCCCACCAGGTCGACGACATACGCACATATGTCCGGTGGACCTTGTGTCTGGTGGACCCTGGCGTGAATCCGGGCTTGTCCCAGGGCCCGGGACTGGGACTAACCCACCTATGAGGTAGTTGGAATGCGTTCCAGCGAACCATTAGACTCCCTGAACAATCCCAGGCAACGCATGGTTATCTCAGCTTCATGCCTACCTTGTGGGGAAAGGGCCTGTGCGGCAGAGGCAAAACCGTTGTGTTTCGCTCGGGTTTCAGCCCTTATATCCAGCCAACTACTTTTTGGCCCGCGAGGCATGAATCGCGTATCCACAAGGCACGGTAAAACGCCGAGGGAAATGACAGAAACGACAGGCAGATGAACTCGTGGGAATCTTGGTTACTCACCCATTCCACCCATTAACAGGTCGCCGAGCAAATGTTATGCCACTGCGAGCCGAACTGAAATCTAGCAGCGGTATCACGGTGGTGGGGTCCAGCAATATTGAGATGACCGTCGGTACTCCGCGAAGTCTTCCAATTTGTCGATTTCGGGACGTGATCTGGAGTTCTAAAACTGTTTTCGGAGCACTCCATGTACACGGCCTGTAGCATGAAGGGTCTTTGAAGATTAGCTGTTTGCATCAGCCTGGGCTGATGCAAGAAAAAGGTAACGTCTTCAGTACTAGCCAGTCCCTTTATCATTCGCTGAGTATTTCCGTGTGGCTGTTGTACCGAAATCGACGATCCTTAAAGCAGGCAGGTCTGATCGTGATGGCGTGGCCGAATCTAGCCCTGCCATCATTTAACGTCAGCGGTGCGGCAATACCCTTCAGCTAGCCGGATGCTAGTTGCTACTACTCACAAGACTGTTGAGGCCCCCTAGCTACCCAGCTCACTAAATAGGCAGAAAGGTTTTTCTTGCTCGGTCCCGGTCATAACCAATAAGTGTTTCAAACGACGCGCCTCGTTCCGTATTCGTGTAGCTGACCGAAGTCGCTATGATTCAGCCTGAAAGGGTAATGTACTTTCGAAGATAACGGCCTTATTGTGGCTTCTGGTTGGTGAGGCTTCATTACCACAAACTTTTCTTGAGTGCCTCCTCACCACCGCCGCATTATCCAAAGAAACGCTACATAAAAAAAACTTACACGCAATATGACTCGAGATTCTTATAGGGAGAAGTGGGGATATATAAGGCAAGATTGCAATGCACCATGGGAACTGATGCCAGTGCCGCTACAACTTCATCCACTCATGCCAGAAGACGACATACGGGACGGTATCGCTTTTCCGAAACCATCGGAGAATAAGGCATCGGAGATAAAGCAAGTGGCCATATGGAGGTATATAACATGCTCTACTATCAAAAATCCCCATCATACTCGTCGGCGTCAAGCCAACCACGACACATTTCCACCGCTCGCCTCCACCTTTTGAACATCTTAGCACTCTCTTCCTTGGAGATATTCGGCCGGAAAATCATACGGTCTTTCCGGTTGATCTCTTTGAGTTCATCGAATTCCTTCCATATATCGACGGCGAAGCCGGCTGCGATGGCAGCCCCCAAAGAGGTGGTTTCTCGCATGGCCGGCCGGTCGACGGGGATGCCGATGATATTTGCTTGGGTCTGTTTCATATAGTTCGTAGAAGTCCAGAAAGAGGGTAGAACAGGTTCTAATATACTTACCTGCATGCATAGATTGGAATTGCTCATCCCTCCGTCAACCGCAAGTTCGGCAAGTTTGTGTCCACTATCTAGTTCCATAGCATCTAAGATGGCTTTCGTTTGGAAACAGGTGGCCTCAAGTGTAGCTCGAGCTATATGGCCTCTCTTAGTGTGCTGGGTTATTCCGAATATTGTCCCTTTGGCATCGTCGATCCAGTATGGCGCGAAAAGTCCACTGAATGCTGTCACGAAGACGCATCCTCCATTATGATCAACGGTCGCTGCAAGCTCGCTGATCTTATGAGGGTGAGTAATGAAACCCAAATTGTCCATCAAAAATTTCACCCCACTCCCAGCGACAGCTATACTACCCTCCAAGGCATAAACAGGCTTGCGGCTGCGGCCAAAATCATATGCGATAGTAGCCAGAAGGCCATGCTTAGAGATCACGGGTTCTTCGCCGACGTTGTATAGTAAGAAACAGCCTGTACCGTACGTGTTCTTTGCCGAACCGGGAGAGAATCCTTGCTGGCCAACGAGGGCGGCAGATTGATCTCCTAAACAACCAGTGATGCGGATACCTTTGAGAATGCCGGAAGCCATGGCACCGAATGAATCTGGGCAGGATGAGGGTACAATTTTAGGCAGCCTGATTTTTTCACGGTCTAGCCCAAAGAAGCGCAGTAGGCCATCGTCGTACTGGACAGTCCACAGATTCATGAACATAGTCCGGGAAGCATTTGTTGCATCGGTAACATGGACATTCTTCGCGCTCCCTCCGTTTAAATGATAGAGCAGCCAAGTATCAATGGTCCCGAAAGACAACCGACCCTCGTCGTAAGCCGTACGGACTTCCTTCACATTGCGAAGGAGCCATATGAGTTTTACAGAAGAGGGATAGGTTGACAATGGCAGACCACAGATCTCTTGAAGTTTATCTGCGCCCATTTGGCTCTTCAATTCGCGGACCAGTCCCTTCGTCCGTGTGTCCGGCCAGGCAATGGCATTATAGAGTGGTTCACCGGTGTTTGTATCCCATACAACAATTGTTTCGCGCTGGTTGGTTACGCCAATGGCTTTAATGTCTAATATATCATGCCCTTGATCCACAAAGGATTTTGCTGCTTTCTCTATGCATTCACGTACCGAGGTGACGATTTCCTTCGGATCGTGTTCGTGCCACCTAATCGCAATTTCTTAGTGCGCATATACGTTATGAGCATTTTCAGGGCACTTACCCAGATTCCGGATATTTTTGGGTGAATTCGACCTGATGTTGTGCGACGGGCTGGCCGAGTCCATCGAATATGATAAATCTTGTGCTTGTAGTTCCCTGATCTATTGAGCCAATATAGAATTTCTTTAACTTATTTCCGTTCAGATGAGATTCTTGAGACTCGGTCACATTTTCCTTTGGTATTGGTTCCGGGTTTGTTGAGCTCTCTGCAACTTTCTCTACAGACATTTTTTCGTATATCCTTTATAATCCGCTCTATTGTATTTCCTCCATCCGCTAGCTAAATGGCCATGTCATCAGAACCGATACGTTCCGAGAATTGGTCCGGTTGCTGAGTGTGTTTTGTATGGGGCAAGCAGTGAGCTGAGACAATGCTCTAGGGGTTCTAGAGGGCAACGAAGGAAACAAAACAGTAAATTCTGAATGAGGGAGGGGAGCACGCGAATGACAAGTTCTATAATGGACCGAATAATATTGATACTTTTGCCATAACGATTAGAGGGGGATTGCGGGGTAAACGACGTAAGGCATTAATCGCGCGTGAATGCGTCTGAAGGAAACCCCGTCAAACAGAGCCCCGTATGTCCCCTAGTAGGTAAGCCCGTTGTTAGGAATTTCGCCTCTCGGCAAAACTCGAACTAGTCTGCTGTGGCTAGAATTATTCGTTGGGTCTCGCGCGCAAAAAGTAGATACTGAAGACGGGAAAGGATCATCAGGCTCAAGCCATATCCTAAAGGTTAAAGAGTATATATATTCCCAGCTTCACGGAGACGCTACGATACATGTTCATGTCGGTGTCTCCCCGCCCTAGCCTAAGCAACAAAGTGGGCACAATCCACGGAGAAATTGCCTGCCAACGGAATCCTGATCGTAACAAGCAAAAGGAAAAAAGCCCATTCCTCCACCAAATAGGTCACACTGATATCGGAGAGACCTAAGTAAGTTCGAATTACCTCTTCTGGAAATCCCGAAGTCACCCCATTGATGATGGTTTTCTCATTTCCAACTAGTCGCCTGTCCTCTACGTCGTTGATGACTGCTTCACTCAATCTCCAAATCACTCTTTATCACCACTTTGCTCAGCCCCTTCTTCATCCTCCTTTACTTTTTGTGCCCTTATGGCTCCTTCCTCTTGAGCCAGGGTCTCTTGCGCAGACTCTTTAAACGCCACGAGCCTGTCAACAGTGCTGGGAACTTTGCCGACGCGGTTGGCAACTTCCCCTCTCCCAATGAGACTGACGACAATACTCGCGCCGACAATGAATGTGAGGATAAATCGATACGTATTATACCAAGGTGGGGTCCAGCCGACATAGGTGGCACGTGTATCGACGTAGTAGAGGATAGTAAAAGCAAGGAACTGCGTGATCAACGCGTGCTCCACGGGCATAAGTATAGTCGGCCAAGCTACAGCGGGAGCAACAACTCCAATCGCATATCGCTTATAGCCTTGATAGCCTCCATATCCTGCCCATTCGAGGCCCCAGTGTATGGCTCCAAGGAAAGAAATAATCTAGAATTTGATCAGTGATCGGGATTATCGTACCTCTTCGTCAATGGTCACCTACCACAGCTCCATATCCAATCTGCAGCGGTTCCAGGATGTGAAGCAATGCCTCGGCAGTTTTAGGAGACATAAGAGATCCAATACCAGTAGCTGTGGCATGGTTGATCTCCCAGGCACAGTAAACAGTGGATAAAGAGGTCGCCAGATATGGCAGAACGCCAGCTAAGCCGATTGTGTAGGCCTGTCGCGGAACGTCGGAAAGCGAGAACGTTTCTTTAATAGTGTTCTATGGTGCACGTGCTGTTAGCTCAAATTCGATCTCATGTATAGCGGAGGCCGACTCACAACATCATGTTTAAGTCCAGCCATCATGTCGACATCTCCTTCTGGCTCTGGGGTAGCGACTTCTCCAAGCACTGGATGAATGGAGGATGTCGCAGACACTGTCTCGGGAGTTGGCTCGAGCTTTTGATGTGCAATCTTCTCCTCGTTCTTCTTGTCAATCTTATCCCAAGGAGTCGACGTCGCTGTTCGCTGGAACACTGCTGCTTGAATAGGTTTCAATTGATTATTTATAAGTGGCTGCGGTCGTTTTGCGCTCAGCGAGCACAGCTTTGAGGTCCATTGTGCTGGAGAAGCTGCCCCATTAAAAGATGTTGGTACAGGACGGGCTGTTGATGCTTTAATAGAGCGAAACACGACCCGCGAAGCTCCAGTGCGGAGCATTATTGCGAATACGAGGTTGAGGAGTCAGGGAGGATAAAAGATAGATCGAGGGCCCAACTTTTCCTCTGTGAGTTGATGTAGCACAGGGACACGAGATGGGGTTGAGGAGGGGAAGCTGCCCTCGAATATGAATGGATGAGCTCTCGCAGTAGCTTGATTCCATCTGCTACTCAGAGAGCTTCCAGAAAAAGATGACGTCACAGTGGCTGTCTTTCTAAGCAGCAAGCAGCCAAGATTTTGTCACGTGAAGTTCACAGGAGGTTCCAGCTTGTCACCTAGGTAGGCAATTTGCCGTTGAATACTAACTAGGGAGGTAGCTATGTCGGAGTTGGAGAAGGCAAGCACCGCAGCAAACCGAGGATTTTAAATATCTTTAACGAGACCGTTCGTAAACGACCTAAGTGGTTTGAGCCTCTCGACATTCCTCCGCCCTTGAGTGGTTGGCCTGTAGAGGGCGTGAGTGGATTTTGGCGGGCTGGTAGGCAGCATCGCAAGGCTGGGGAGTGATGGGTTGGAGGGCGGGAGGGCGCGAAGCTCTGAGGGGCAGTCGCTTCGGTAACCTAGTTGGGCTGGTGGGGCGAGGTGACGAAAGAAAAACAGCTTCGAAGAAGATGGAATCAGCTTCAAGGCGCATTTTGACGGCACAATGAGTGAATGGAGCCTTTCCTCGGACTTTTTAGTGAGAACATGTTGCCCCGGTGGCCAGGCAGTCGCAAAAAACGGCCGTAGACACTGCCAGAATCGTCATGGTAGCCCTAGAAACTGCTGGTTGACTCATGGAATCTTCTCGAAAGTGACTTTAAACTTCACTGCCCACCGCTTCTCACAGCCATAAAGGCACTCGCCCGCTGCCCTTTCCTCTTCTTTTCTCCATAAACTCTACATCCACCTGAACAAACCTCGCATTCCACAAGGCTTGACTTTTGGAAGCAAGTACTGTCATTCCAATACTCCCAAACATCTTTTATACCCTTGACACTACCTCACATTCAACACCACTTTTAATAACCCGCACATTTCGCAATCATGGCACCTGCGGTATGTACTTCCAACAAACATATTATGAATCTCAGTTACTAACATTATACAGATAGGAATTGATCTCGGGACGACCTACAGTTGCGTTGGTATTTTTCGTGATGATCGTATTGAGGTATGTTTATTCCATTCTCCACAACTAAGACGTTCAACAAAGACACTAACCTATCAATAGATCATAGCAAATGACCAGGGAAACCGGACAACGCCCTCATTTGTGGCGTTCACCGATACGGAGCGTCTCATTGGCGACTCCGCAAAGAACCAAGTCGCCATGAACCCGGCCAACACCGTCTTCGATGCGAAGCGTCTTATCGGCCGCAAGTTCGCTGACCAAGAGGTGCAAGCCGATATGAAGCACTTCCCCTTCAAGGTCATCGAGAAGGCTGGAAAGCCAATTATTCAAGTCGACTTCAAGGGCGAAACAAAAACATTCACACCAGAGGAGATCTCTTCGATGGTCTTGACGAAGATGCGGGAAACTGCCGAGTCATACCTTGGTGGCACAGTTAACAATGCCGTCGTCACAGTTCCCGCCTACTTTAACGACTCTCAGCGACAAGCCACAAAAGATGCCGGTCTGATTGCCGGCCTTAACGTTCTTCGTATCATCAACGAGCCTACCGCTGCCGCCATTGCGTACGGTCTAGACAAGAAGCAAACTGGCGAGCGTAACGTCCTCATCTTCGATTTGGGTGGTGGAACATTCGATGTCTCTCTCCTTACTATTGAGGAGGGTATCTTCGAAGTTAAGTCGACTGCCGGTGATACTCACTTGGGTGGTGAGGACTTCGACAACCGTCTTGTCAACCACTTCGTCAACGAGTTCAAGCGCAAGCACAAGAAGGATCTTACCGCTAATGCTCGTGCTCTTCGTCGTCTCCGGACTGCTTGCGAGAGGGCCAAGCGCACGCTCTCCTCATCAGCTCAGACATCCATCGAAATCGATTCCCTTTACGAGGGTATTGATTTCTACACTTCAATTACTCGTGCTCGCTTCGAGGAGCTTTGCCAGGATCTTTTCCGATCAACCATGGAACCTGTAGAGCGTGTCCTGCGTGACGCTAAGATCGACAAGTCATCTGTTCACGAGATTGTCCTTGTTGGTGGCTCTACTCGTATCCCCAAGATTCAGAAGATGGTCTCCGACTTCTTCAACGGCAAGGAGCCTAACAAGTCCATCAATCCCGACGAGGCTGTTGCCTATGGTGCTGCTGTCCAGGCTGCCATTCTCTCCGGTGACACCTCATCTAAGTCTACCAACGAGATCCTGTTGCTCGATGTCGCCCCGTTATCTCTAGGTATCGAGACTGCCGGCGGTGTTATGACCCCTCTCATCAAGCGTAACACCACCATCCCTACGAAGAAGTCAGAAGTCTTCTCTACCTTCTCCGACAACCAGCCTGGTGTGCTCATCCAGGTTTACGAGGGTGAACGTGCGAGGACGAAGGACAACAACCTGCTCGGCAAGTTCGAGCTTACTGGGATCCCCCCTGCACCCCGCGGTGTGCCTCAAATCGAGGTTACATTCGATATCGACGCTAACGGCATCATGAACGTCTCTGCCCTCGAGAAGGGCACTGGCAAGACTAACAAGATCGTCATCACCAACGATAAGGGCCGTTTGTCCAAGGAGGAAATAGAGCGCATGTTGGCGGAAGCCGAGAAGTACAAGGCGGAAGATGAGGCTGAAGCCGCCCGCATCAGCGCAAAGAACGCGCTTGAGAGCTACGCTTACTCTCTACGCAACACTATGAGCGACTCCAAGGTCGACGAGAAGCTCGATGCTTCGGACAAGGAGAAGCTCAAGGCCGAAATCGACAAGACCGTTTCATGGCTGGACGATAACCAGCAGGCTACCAAGGACGAGTACGAGTCTCAGCAGAAGGAGCTCGAATCAGTCGCCAACCCAATCATGATGAAGTTCTATTCTGCAGGCGGCGAAGGCGGGGGCATGCCTGGTGGTATGCCCAACATGGGTGGTGCCGGAGGATTCGGCGGAGCGGCTCCTGGTGGTGGAGCTGGCCACGACGACGGTCCCACTGTGGAGGAGGTCGACTAAGCTGTTCCCTCACTTGAGTGGTCTCCTTGGTTGTCTCATTCTGCATAGATCCTCTTCGATTGGGTGGGTACTGGAGTTTAGCGGCTGATAGAGTCCAATTTTTATTAAATTGGGGCTTTTCACTCTGGTTTGCATGCTTAGGATGAAATTTTGTTTTTTCTACCATGAATGTCACGAAGGGCGGAAAAGTTTCTGCACCGGTGTATGTACTCTACAGTAATGATGCAGGTATTTGCACAAATCAAGAACGATTCTCAATATTTTGAGGCGCGTAAATTATGCTCCGAATATCATCTCCTAACCCAAGTTGTTAACTACTGATGGATATGCGCAACGCCTTCCTTGCCAGTTCACCCCAATTTCCCCAATATTGAACAAAGGTTTTAACTATGCTCCGCTTCCTCTAACCCTCATGTCTCGCCCGTGTCCTACCTTAACTAGACCAAACCTCATCTGGATCCCTCTCGAATGCGCCCTCTATCGGCTCTGTCCTGACTTGCCATACATCCTCGCTGCTTGGCCCTAACTTATACTTCGCATCGCGCTGCCGGTAATGCTCTTGTATCATCCGACTTCGCTTCTCCTCGGGCTGGCTCTTCGTCCGCATACAGAACCAGAACGCTGACCAGTGTTCACTGCAGGACCTTAGTTCGCCGTAGCGGTATATGTTGTTGAACTGACCACCGAAAGACTGGCAATAGAAGGCGCTGTCAAAGACTTGACGGCAGGACATGCTGGCTGGGTAGAGGGAGGATTCTTGGGGGTTGTCTCTTGAGGCGACGGCAGATTTGGAAGAGGGTGTAGGCGAGAAGGTAGACGGTATGTCGCTGCCGTCAGTTAAGGCGGCGCGCGTGGAGGAGTGTTGGGCGGATTCGGAAGACAGAGTTGAAAGAAGGGATTGGAGATCTGCTTCGGCTTGTTCATCACGGGTTAGGGGGTTGGATGGTCGAGGAGGCGATTGAGGATTGGACGTTTGTGTAGATTGTGGTGTTGATTTTGATAAAGTGTTTGGAGGAGGCGTTGCTTCTGGGGGCTTTGAGGTTTGTTGGTTGGAATCGGAACTCCACCACCAGCCCATTGTAATCGATTAGAAGATTCTGGTTTTTGAAGAGTTTGAAAAGGTTCTGGGTTGACCGCGGAAATCGCGTGTTTGAATGTGCAAACTTAGTTCAAGTAGATTTTGGAGAGGCAGTAGACAGCAAAGAGTGTTGCGACGAAAACTGAGCGCAGACCCTCGCCCGCAGAGCAGAACGCCAAGAGGAGAACAAGTCAACCACCATATCTTTATATAATAATACAAAGCTCAGTTGTAACATAAAAGCAATCTTCAACTTCTCTCGACGCGTTAACATGACCATCGAGGTTCCTCCATGACTGGAGGAGCTCTCGAATATTTCAGGCTGTACAGCGGGAAACAAAAAGTCCTCCAGCAATTTATGCCCCTTTTATAAGTTTGTGGGCACGGGTTTCTCCAAACATGGCATATCAAGAGTCTTCTAAAATAGAGAAGAAGTTTGTATTAAACCCTCTAGGCGATGTAACTGAATGTATTCTCATATAGCTCACAATGAGCTATATTTTCGGAGACGTAGGTGGAGGGAGCTGACACGTGACGCGGGAATCGCGAAAAACACCGACGTCACTTCCTATTCCAGGATTGTAAAGAGGCGTAGAAGGCAATCCTCAACACTCGATCCTTTAATCTCAGCGTGTTCTTTTCCCATCTTTTACATTTTTTTACCACTCTACTCCCTTCTTACGTCTTCGACCTATTTTCTATCGTATCCTCCTTTTATTGATCCGACTAGAGCAACTGTGGCACAGGAGGCTAAGTATGAATTCAACCTGAGGCCCCGCAACGCATACCCCACAACTCCTCTACAAAGCCTGCCTTAGGCATCCCCTATGATTCCACGAATCCGAACGACGTAACGAACCCTCCGATCTGAATTTACACCCAATCTCTCTTACCCTCGGCCCGGGTAACGGCCAGCTCCCTTCAATCCCTTCAACATGCTTGAGGGGCTCGTCGCCAACCTGCTTAATCGCTTTCTGGGCATGTACGTTCAGAACTTTGATGCCAAACAACTGAACGTGGGAATATGGTCGGGAGACGTCAAATTACGAGACCTCGAATTGCGCCGGGAAGCTCTAGACCAGCTTCATCTTCCTCTAAACGTAGTCGAAGGCCATCTCGGACAGCTTACGCTGCAAATACCTTGGTCGAACCTGCGGGGGAAGCCACTGAAGGTCAATATTGAGGATGTTTTTCTTTTGGCCGCCCCTAAGGAAGATGCGGAATATGACGCGGAGGAAGAAGAACGGCGAGCGCATGCCGTGAAGATGGAAAAGCTGGACAGCGCAGAGCTGCTGAAGGAGAGAAACACCGAGGGCATGAGCCAGGAAGAGCAACAAAAAAGCCAGAGTTTCACCGCAAGCTTGATTACAGCCATCGTTGACAATGTTCAAGTCAGCGTTAAGAACATTCACATCCGATATGAGGACTCAATCTCAGATCCAGGACATCCCTTTGCGTTGGGGGTTACGCTTGAGGAATTCAGTGCTGTCAGCACAGATGAAAACTGGAAGCCTACCTTCATCCAGGGCACATCCGGCTCAACACACAAATTAGCAACGCTTGGCTCTCTCACAGTATATTGGGACACCGATGCAAAACTCATCGGCACCGGGACAGGAACCCAGGACGGCAAAGAGCAGGATATAGATCATAGCAAGTTCATTGACCAATTTCGGGAAATGATCGTGAGAGGCGATAATACCAAAGTTGGAGATCATCAATTCATTCTGAAACCAGTTAGCGGTCGCGCTGGTTTGGAGATGGACAAGACTGGCAAGTCTGATAAGCCAAAGATGAAAGCTCGTTTGTTGTTTGATGAACTTGGGTTTGTGATTGATGAGGATCAGTACCGAGATGCATTAATGCTCGTTGACCTTTTCCATTACTTTATCCGTCATCAAGAGTACAAGAAATTTCAGCCAAAATCATCTCCTAAGGAAGATCCTGAAGGCTGGTTACGATTTGCTGCAAAGGCAGTGCTTGACAAGATCCACGACAGGAATCGGAAATGGAGTTGGGAACACTTCAAGGAGCGAAGAGATGACCGAATACGCTACATCGAGCTCTTCAAAAAAAAGAAGAAGGATGAAAAGTTGACCCCGGCAGAGGCAACAGAGATCGACAAGCTGGAGAGGAAGCTAACATATGAGGATCTTCGGTTTTGGCGCTCCTTGGCAAGGAATCAGCTGCGCAAAGAAAATGTCGGCATCAAGAAGCCTCCACCTAAGCAAAGTTGGACTTCCTGGGCGTGGGGAAGTAAGCCGCAGGAGCAGGAGCAGGAAGCCGACAATAGTCAGATGACAGAGCAACAGCGGAAAGAGCTGTACGATGCCATTGCCTGGGACGAAAAGAAAATGATTGCAGAAGCCGTAGACATGCCAAAGGAGTACGTGAAGATGGAAATCAACATGAGTCTTCGGACCGGTAGCTTCACTCTTAAGCGTGATCCTCATGGCAAAGCCACGGAAATACTACGGCTTCTATTTGATTCCTTCAGTACTACCGTCTTGCAAAGGACGGATTCTATGCTCGCTAAACTTAGTCTTGAAGGCATGAGGTTGTACGATGGGACGACTGAAGGAAGCCTTTTCCCACAAATAATCACTATCAAAGACGCTCTTCCAGTCCCAGACGAGAAGCGTATTGAGGAGTTGAATGATGACGAGACCTCAAAAGATGACACGGAAGGAGAGGAAGAGGCAGAAGACCCCTTTTTCCAGCTATCGTTCGAGAAAAATCCTCTTGATGGTAGTGCTGACACGGCCCTCACCATGAAATTGAAAGGAATGGAGATTGTCTACAACCCTATCTTCGTCGTAGAAGTCGCCAAGTTTTTTAAGCCTCCTAAGCAACATATGGAATCTATTGGTGCTCTCATGGAAACTGCCGGCGCCACAGTTGAAGGCATACGACGGCAGACGCGAGCTGGCTTGGAGTTTGCTCTATCTGAACATAAAACTATCAATGCTCAACTAGACCTCCAAGCGCCGCTCATTATCGTTCCTGATTCCGTTACTGAGAAGTGCAGCATCTGTCTTATCGTGGATGCAGGCCATGCAAGCGTAACCAGCGATCTCGTCGACAAAGAGACTCTTCGCGAGATTCAGTCAAAGCAAAAGCAACAGTATACGGAGGAGGATTTCAGGCGTTTAGAAGGCCTAATGTACGACAAGTTTCTACTAAAGCTAGATTCTACACAGGTTCTTATTGGGTCATCAATCGAAGAAACTCGCGCCCAGCTCGAAGAGAAGGCTACCTCTAAAGACCTCCACATCGTCGATCGCATCAACATGGACTTCAAAATTGAGATATGCATCATCCCCAAAGCTTCTGATCTTACCAAATTCCGAATATCGGGTAATCTACCCGTCTTACATGCCTCAGTGTCTGACGCAAAGTACAAGAATTTTATGAAACTGATTGACGTGGCCGTCCCGAAATTCGACAGTGATGGCGGGAGCAAGGAGGCCGCCAATGGCTCAACAGGTCCACCGAACATCAAGCCCACAAGCAATGCTGAGCATGATGATGGCCCGTTGGGAAGAGCGAGATCCAAATCTTTTCAATTTTCGGCACAAGAGCATGAGCTCGTTATGGAAGAAGAGGGCGATTCATCCAGCGAGAAAAGTTTCAAACAAGCTTCTGAAGTAAATAAAAAGCCTGAGGTCCCACTTCACCAACGCAATTTCGAGTTCAAATTCACTGTGGACAAGCTTCAGGGCTCACTCTATCGCTCAGACCCTGAGGGCAAGAAGCCAGATCAATTGCTTGTAGAATTGATTGCCGAGCATTTTTACCTAGAGTTCTACCAAGAGCCATTCGACATGGTTGCAGAGGTTCGTCTTAAAACACTTGCGGTAGAGGACCATGTTGAGGAAAACCCTCTGCCTGAGTTCCGCAACATAGTCTCTTCAGAAGATATTCATGCGTCGACCCAGAATGACCTTTTCCAACTCAAATTTTTGAAGGTTAACAAAGAATCTCCCGAGTTCATGTCGAAATATGAGAGTGTTGCAACCAACCTGGAAGTCGCAGTCTCGACAATCAATTTAATTGTAACTCGAAGAACGCTATTGACACTTCTAGACTTCGTTCTAATAACATTCACGAATCCCGGCAGTTCCGATAGTTCCAACCAGACTCAAGTGACCGCAAAGCCTGGCGGCCAACAAGAAGTCGTCAAAGCCAATCCACCTGACGCTGACAAAATTCGCATCAAAGCTGAACTCAAACGAATTTCTATAATCCTAAACAATGATGGCATAAGACTTGCCACGCTTACTTTGAACTCGGGAGATGTCGAAATATTCCTCATGGGCAAAACAATGCGCATTAGTGGAAGACTTGGCAACCTTTCCCTGATAGACGATATCAATCAAGGTGTCTCGGCAGAATCATCTCTACGCCAACTTGTGACCATCGAGGGTAAGGACCTGGCTGATTTCAGTTATGAAACCTTCGATGCTGAGTCGGATGTCTATCCTGGATATGACACGTCTATTGCTCTCAAGGCTGGCTCTATCAAGACCAATTTCCTTACGGAACCATTCCGGAAAATTATGGACTTTGCTGTGAAGTTCGGCAAAATGCAAGCCATTTTCAATGCTGCACGTCAAGCGGCTGCAAACCAGGCCAGCCAGATACAAGAAAGAGCAAACAAAACGCATTTCGATATTGTTATCAGCACGCCAATTGTGGTCTTCCCGAGGATGGTTATCAGTGACAAGCCAGACCGAGATCTGTTGACTGCCAACCTTGGAGAGATATATGCCAAGAATAAGTTTGTTCCTATGGACGATTCGGGATCATCAGACGTTGTGAATAAGCTTTCCGCAGGTATAAGAAACATCAGACTGACATCAAATCTGCACTATGAAGACGACCAATCCGAAGAGCTAGAGTTGATTGATAAAGTTGACTTAGATTTCAAAATCACTTATGTCGAACACAAGCCCGAATATCAGCGACCGGATCTTGAAATCGAGGGTTTAATGTCGAACATGAACCTTAAGCTTACACAGGAACAACTCAAATTTATGCTGGAGCTCGCCAAGTCTGTACCCGCTGCTTTCACCACAGAGGCAGAAGAAGTAATTGAAGAAGATCTGGAACGTGAGTTGCCTGACTCCACAATAGAACCAGCAAAGGCCATCAAAGATAACGAACAAAACTCCGATAAAAATTCTGGTGAAGTTATTTCAAGTCAGAGTCCTGAACTACACATCGGCTCCGATAAATGGACGAAGCTAGATTTCATCTTCAAAGCCGGAGCAATTGGTTTAGAATTGATCAAGTCCAAGGAAAACGAACCTGTAGGGGAGATTGAGAGCTGCAGTCTATCCAAATTTTCCCTGAACGAAACGAACGTGAAGCTTCGGATGATCAGCGACGGCGCTTTAGAAGTAGAGTTGGTGGTTCAGTCATTTACCATCAGAGACAGTCGCACTCAGGAAACAAACAAATTCCGGAAGATCATGTCTCTCATCAACAACGATGTCGAACAGCAGTTCATGGCAAGCATATCAATATCTGGTGGCCAAGAGAGAAACCTGATTGCGATTCTTACAATCGATAGTCCAAAGATTATTCTAGCCCTAGATTATCTTTTTGCTCTTCAGGATTTCGCAAACGCTGGACTTGCAACCGATGAACCTTTGGTAATCGAAGAAGAATCGGACGAAGATGGTCTTACCGATGCGGAAAGCACTCCTAGTGCTAGGTCTGGTGCGGGTACAAAGAGCCCGCAAGTGAAGAGTGCTTCTTCGGGCAATGAAGAGGAATCTGGCATGAACATCTCTTTCCGCGTCAACATCGTTGATGCACAGATTGTATTGATTGCCAATCCCGCAATTACAAGCTCCGAAGCCATTGTCCTCGGCACAAAGCAAGTTCTCATTTCGAAACAGCAAGCAGTGGCTTTGCAAGTGGACAAAGTTGGAATGTTCCTCTGCCGGATGGACCAGTTTGAGACGAGTAGGCTTCGGATACTGGATGATTTCAGTATACGAACATCTCTTGATATGCGATCACAAGGCACACAATCATCACTGACTAGCATCAATGTGGACATTGAACCTCTCATCCTCCGTCTGTCGCTTCGAGACATCTTGCTTGCTATGCAGATCTTCACTCGTGCATCAGAGATGTCTGGCAGGGGTGATACTAAGATGGCAAGCCAGGACCCTCAAAAGATCAAACAAATTACAAGGTCGAGTGCAAAGGCAAAGTCTACACCTAGCAAGGGGACCTCAACTATGCCAAAGAAGACGACAAAAACCATATCGACGAGAAAATCAAGCCACGATGCCCCACCACAGCCGCCACGACCTTCAGGATCAGCTGTCCTCAAGCGGGAGGAGATGAAGATCAATATTGAAGGAATTCGAGTTGTTCTTATAGGAGATCTTCATGAGCTGCCGATGCTTGATTGGAGGGTTAAGAAATTTGGTATCGATGTCAGAGACTGGTCTGGAGCCATGAGTGCGGACACGAATCTCGAGACATTATTCAACATTTACAACTTCTCCAAATCAGTATGGGAGCCTTTGGTCGAACCATGGCAACTAGGCTTCCACATGTCGAAAGATCAAAATCCTGACAAGCTCTCCGTAGAGTTATATTCAAGGAAAGCTTTGGAGCTGACGGTAACTGCTGCTACAATTGCCCTGGCTTCAAAGTCTGCGGACTTCCTCTCTACAGATGAAGACATTTTATCCAAGCCTCGAGGCACTGATGCTCCCTATCGAATTCGAAACTATACTGGTTTCAACATTGACGTATGGGCTGATGGACGTGACGATGAAGAAGGCTATGCTGCTAAGCTCCAAGACGGTGAAGAAGCTCCATGGCGCTTTGAAGATCCTTCGGCCACTAGAGAAACTTTATCACCTGAAGGAGCTACAGGCGTTGTCGGTGTGAAGCTGGAAGGCAGCGGTTTTGACAGCATTTCCCGAATCCCTGTGCACCGCGAGGGAGAATCTCTGTACAATCTCAAGCCACGGAAAGAGAAAATACAACATCGTCTTCTTGTCGAAGTCAAGCTTGGTACTGATAACGTTAAGTACATCACGTTTCGCTCGCCGCTTTTGGTAGAGAACAACACACAGATCCCGGTAGAGCTGGGTATTTACAGCCCTGAGGAGGGTCATCTCTTGAAGATCGAGAAGGTAGCGCCGGGCGATGCCAGGCCTGCGCCAGTTGGTGCGGCATTCATGCACTCTATCGTCGTCCGTCCGGATCAAGGCTTTGGCTATACTTGGTCAAACGAGCGACTATTTTGGAAGGACCTTCTCAAACGTCCTACGAGAACAATTACCTGTCGTGGAGAACAGGATGACCAGTCCCCTCCTTTCTATTTCCAGATGCACGCTGTCTTTGACAAGAAAGATCCTCTGACTAGGTATACATTCTTGTCACCTAGCTATAAAGATTATTTGCTAACAAGCAATAGCGTCTATCCATATATGCGAATCCGCCTTGCCGCTCCTGTTGAGGTCCAGAACTTACTCCCATTCGACTTCAAGTATAGAATCTATGATGAGAATACCAAGAAGGATTGGACCAACTTCCTCCGAAAAGGCGGTGTCAGCCCCGTCCACGTCGTCGAACTCTCCCATCTTCTTCTGATAAGCGTAGATATGCAGGATACACCCTTCAAACCAAGTAGATTTGGTATCATAAACTCGACCGATCGCGAAAACTTCAGACGGGAGAAGACTCTTGAGGTTAAGGACAGCAATGGCCTAACATTGAACCTTAAAATGCACTTCTAGTAAGATTAATCCTAAAACATAACACGCCCTAACTAATGAATACTAGTAACATTCCGGACGGTGGGGGATCTTTCAAAGTCAGCATCTATAGTTCTTACGTCATACTCAATCGGACGGGCTTGGAGCTCGATGTGAGAAGCAAGACATTCCTTGGGCAAGCCAAAGCAGCTGCCGGTCAAGGAGTTTTCGCGAACAGCGAAGACAATGCGCGAAAGCCTATGCCTTTCATGTTCTCACATTCCACTGATGATCGAAAGAATCGCGCTCTCATCAAGGTTGGAGATTCAAATTGGAGCAAACCCCAAAGTTTTGATGCCATCGGTAGCACATATGAAATCACGCTACCTTCAGGCACTTCTCGTTCCGAGACGCATATCGGAGTTACTGTAGATGAAGGCGAAGGCAAGGTTAGTGAAGTCTAATCAGCTATATGACGTTATATTGAAAGTTAACATTTTGTAGTACAAGCTAAGCAAGGTAGTTACAATTGCACCGAGATTCATCATTAAGAATAAGCTTAAGGAAGAACTAAACATCCGCGAGCCTGGATCTTCTGAGTGGATGTCAGTAAAGAATGACGAACTTTTGCCCCTATGTTTCTTACGCCAAGGCTCCAATCCGCAACTATGTATCTGTTACCCGGGTGTCAATAACCAATGGTCATCGCCTTTCAACATATCCAATGTAGGAAGTGTTCATGTTAAACTGTCCAAGGCGGGTCAGCGACAGAAACTTATTCGAATTGACATCCTCCTGGAGCAAGCAACCATCTTCCTTCACATCAGCGTTGAGAATAAACATTGGCCATTCTCGATGCGGAATGAGAGCGACCAAGAATTCCTCTACTGGCAGGCCAATCCAAACATTGAAGAAGAGGAAGACGACCGGGGGACTGGATTCCGTCCAATCCGCTACCGCCTTCCTCCCAGAAGTATCATGGCGTACGCCTGGGATTATCCTGCTGCAAAACATAAAGAGATCATTCTTAGCGCAAGCGGGAAAGAGAGACGCGTTAAGCTTGCAGAGATTGGCAACCTGATTCCATTCAAGATACCGTCAGCTCAAGGGTCTAACCAGCAAAAGATTATCGATCTAAACGTTGTAGCAAACGGTCCTACGCAGGCATTGGTACTCTCGAATTATAAACCGTCCAAGAGTCTATATAAGCAAAAGTCAGGCGCAGCGTCTCAATCGACTACTGGAGGATTCGAAGTCAAAGAAATGGACACGGATGTCACATTCAAAGCACAGTTACGGCTAGCAGGCATTGGTATTTCATTAATCAACGCACAGCTTCGCGAACTTGTCTACATCACTATGAGGGACATCGAAGTCAAATACTCTGATTCTGCGCTCTATCAGACATTGAATACTACGGTTAAATGGATCCAGATCGACAACCAACTTTACGGTGGCATCTTCCCAATCATTTTCTACCCTAGTGTTGTACCGAAGACTGGCAAAGAGATGGAGGCTCATCCTATTTTCCACATGATGGTGACTCGCGTCAAGGACGATTCGTACGGAGTGCTCTACATCAAATACTTCACCATTTTACTGCAGCAAATGACGGTAGAGATAGACGAAGATTTCATTTTTGCCTTGCTCGACTTCACAAAGATACCGGGTGCTTCTTGGTCAGAAGAAAAAGAGGGCAAGCTCTGCGATGACACCCTAGACATCCCAGAGCCCACGCAAGGGCAAACAGGTCAAGATGTCTACTTCGAACTTCTACACCTGCAGCCAATGCAAATTGACTTGTCTTTTGTCCGAACCGAGCGCATTAACGCCGAAGACACCATGACTGTTTCAAATCCTTTCATGTTTGCAGTCAACGTGTTGACCATGTCAATCGGAAACGTAAATGATGCGCCTGTAAGATACAATTCGTTAATGCTTGAGAACGCTCGAGTATCCACTGAGGCTCTTATTAACAACATCAAGAACCACTATGTTCAAGAGTCTCTTCGGCAGGTGCACGTCGTTCTTGGTTCTGCAGACTTCCTTGGAAACCCAGTCGGCCTCTTCAACAACGTCAGCTCCGGCGTCGCAGATATTTTCTACGAACCCTATCAGGGTCTTGTAATGTCAGATAGACCGCAAGAGCTCGGCATTGGGATAGCAAAAGGTGCATCCAGCTTCGTGAAGAAATCCGTGTTTGGTCTTTCCGACAGCATGGCCAAGTTCACTGGCAGCGTGTCGAAAGGTCTCGCAGCTGCCACTTTGGACAAGGAATTCCAGGATCAGCGACGAATGTCACGCTCCAGAAACCGACCTAAACACGCCCTGTACGGTATCACTTCCGGTGGCAATGCATTTGCTAGCAGCATGGCGAGTGGTATTGGGGGTCTAGCCCGCCATCCCATCCAGGGCGCAGAGAAAGAAGGCGTCGCCGGTTTTGTCAAAGGTGTCGGCAAAGGGTTGTTCGGCCTACCAACGAAAGCTGCCATCGGAGCGTTCGACCTCGCGTCCAGCATGGCCGAAGGTGTCCGCAACACTACCACCGTCTTTGACCAAGAGGGTCTTGACCGTGTCCGCCTCACACGTTTCATTAGCCAAGACGGGATCGTGCGCCCGTATTCTCAACGTGAAGCTCTTGGCCAATTTTGGCTCAAGACACTCGACAACGGCAAATACTTCAACGAAGATTACATCGCCCACCTGGAGATTTCGGGCAGGGATATGCTGGTCATGCTTACGTATAATGGCATTATGCTCGTGCGCACAAAGAAGTTGCAAACTGAATGGGACGTCCCGCTCAAAGATATCCAGACGATCTCGAAAGAGAGGACGGGCATGAGCATCACGTTGAAGGGAGGTACCAATGGCCCGTTCATTCCAGTGGGTGATGAGAGTGCAAGGAATTGGTTCTATAGACAGGTGGCTGTAGCGGTTAACGCGTATAATGACAAGTGGAACGCAAAAGGGTAGCGAAGGAAATAAAACATAGCGTTGGTATGAGAAGCGTATTATTAATTTGGTTACTGGTTCAGGGCATAGGCGGCATTGGGCAGTGTGTTGGGTTTAGAATGAATTCCTCGGGCTAACCTCACTGCCCTCTACTTCTCCGTGTATTTTGAGTTCTCTTTGTTAATGAGCAATCGAAAATAATGAGTAGTACTTTCTCAAAACGGCAAGACAAAGAGCAGAAGTCCATTGACAACTTTTGGAATTTTCGAAGTCATTCAAGTATGATCTCTTACCAAGAATAACATCTTATCCGGAGGTAAGCCTCTAAGGCCGCCGCCTACTAACACGCTTACTTTATTCAATATTTAGGGGTTGTGCGGCTGCAAATTGCCTTAAATCAGAAGCTCCTTGATCTGTGCACCTCTTAGTAGTGTCTACTAACGTGGCTTTTAGTTAAATGTGGAATTGAGTTGATTGTTCGGTGAGGCTCTAAATAAGGCTCTAAAATTTATTTTGCACATGCGTGATTGATTCTAGTGAGCGATCCGAGCCCATGCAACGTTGGTGTCCTACTGCAGGTGGTCCGTGCGGAACACCAGAAGCTTCGTAGAATTCCGTTCTGTGGGAAGGGCGATTGCTAGAACGCCTATCCCAAACGAATCTCACCAAGGATTGAGTGTAGATATTTAAAATATATATATATATGTTAAGCTTTATATTCCTTATCACGGCTCTAAGATCCTAACGATCTAATTGGCTGGAGCTTATCGATAAGAATAGGACATGAATCAACGTCGCAAGGGATACACCGACAGAGTAACCACCACATCTACCTCGTGCCTCGCCGCATATGAGTACGCTAGATATAAACGCCGCGCGATTACGAAAGTTAGGATAAGGACGTTACAAAATACGTGCAGACGCAACTGCAGCAGCGTTACGATTGGGGTAGGCAGAGTCGTCATACTACAAGCAGTCGTCAATCGGGTGCTTATACAACAAGGCTTCAGATTCGATCTGGATTTCAAATGAAGAGATTCAAGCTCCTCGTCGAACGAACGCCAAGAGCCTTAGCTCAACTTCAAAACGGTTTAGCACTTGCAATTAAACTTGAAAATTAAAGACTACCCTTTTTGCGAATGCCCAGTATCTACTCTAGACGATGTACTTGACCAGTTGTTAGTGAATTGGATGCCCGTCGCGCGCGCATGTACAGGGGGATACAGAATCTCGTGCAAGCTGTAGAAGGCTCTAACATGATACATTTACTGTCCCGGTGACGAACGGAGTCGACCGGGCGAAGCCTGATTTGGTGTGGTTGGGTGCGGCACAGCTCGTTCAATGCGTAACCGCCCGCCTGGGTACAAAGTTTAACTTAAGCTCATGCTCGTCCGTCTTAAACTTCATTTTCGTTTTTCATGTTTCTTTGAAGACTTTCACGGTGTTGCGCCAGCGTTGAATCGCCCCCAACCTGCTTTCCTGGTTATACCCTCGTAAGTGGCTTTGGACTGTTTAGCAGAGCTCATAAACAAGTATAGCTGTCTTAAGGAAGCCTTGGGCCGGTTAAGAAAGTGGAGGCTCTACTATACATTGTACCCTGAGGTTCTTCAAGGGCTTGCCCCAATTAAATATGACATGGAAACGACAAAACGAATCGCGCTTTACTCCGCACTCAAGAACAGCAAATTGGTATCACTATTGGACGAAGCATAATGCTTTCCATGGCCTGCTTATTACTACAGCGCTGTCGTCTGCTCTCCTAGTCGCAGATGTCCTTCATTCGACCATTTCTGAATCTCTTTACCATAGCGTCACCACACATCGAGCCTCTGTCGGATTAATAGTTCAACTTCTATCTGGTCTCCTCGGGCTAGTCCATGTCACAGTAGTATGCAGGCTAATCAATTATGCCACACTTCTAAGGCTGAATAAATCTGCCGTCAACCTAGATATCCTGCGAACATGGGTGGATATGAGCCTTCCACGGATCGAGTGGGATCTGCCGCTGCGATTCTTCCTTCTGGTCTCCTTGGTCGTTGCATTTAGTATTGTGCCCTCTGCGCTATGGGCTGGTGCAATAACTCCAATCTTAACTGAGGACACAACCATTGGCAACCTTCAGGTTCCAAGCTATAGCAACATCTCCTTGATCAAAGAATACCCATCCGAAATAGGGAGAGCAGGCCCTTCACTCCGCACACAACTAGGCTTCTTCACCTACTCCGTTGGCACTCAACTCACTGGTAATCTTCTATCCTCAGCCGCGTCCGCTACAACTGTAGACAACAGTCCCCGCATCCATTCTAAATTTGACAATACCCAATTTCAGTACACTGGTCGCTCCTATGGTGTTGGTGCCGCCATAGGCCTCAGCGACAACCCCATTACAGGAACCGAACTCGCCACAGGGTACACCTACCAAGAGGCTGGCTACCTCGCAAACGTCTCCTGCATCTACAACTCCAGCACCGACTTCCTGATCAATGATAGTACTGGTCGACAATGGCTCTACGCAGCTACGGGCAACCTTCCCGATAGCGTCGAGTCACCCGAGTACTCGAACTACGTCGGACACTCCGAATCTGCGATAGTGGCAATTGGGGTAGCTCACAGCGAACTTAGTCCTCGGCGATTCATGGCTGTCACAGCGGGGGATAGCTACGCCTTTCTCAATACAACGCAATGCACCTTCGACTTCACTCCTACGCTCTTCAACATCTCCGTCAACCTACCAAATCGCACAATCGCCGTGATGCCAGGCCTCAGCATTCCCGACTTCAACCCGGAGAGGAACCTGACAAGGACAGTGGTGCGGCAACTCGAGCTCATCTCCAACGACCTAACAAATCTCTACGTCTCGCTCCTCGGCGACGCGCTGAACTCCAGCATTGGCGCCTGGAACATATCACAAGGCAGCAGGGCCGTCACGGAAGCCGAAGCAACCCTCGCTGGCCTGACCAACTCCATGGTCGCCATGACCGACGATATGATGGCTGCATACGCTAGCGCGCAGCTCATGGTCGGCCGGTTCTCGGTCAGGCAGACTGCCGTGGTACAGCTGAGCGCGCTGCGCTTTGGGCAAACTGTCTACGTCTACGCTATCTTCGGTTTGAACCTTGCGGTTCTGCTGCTAGCAGTCGCCGAAGCGGTACGCACGTCGGGCTGGAAAAGCTTGGGCGGGTTTAATTATCTGGATCCGAGGCATTTGGTTGTTGCGGCGAGCCGTGGCGGGACTGAAATTGCGGATGCGATGAAGATGAAGACGAAGGAGAAGAGGATGTGGTTGATGAGTGATCCGGACGATGGCGCTGGAGAGCTACCAATGCAGCTTGTTAGTGGCGGTCAAGGTAGAGGTGAAGATCGGTATGCAATCGTGTTGGGGCAGAGGGCATTAAAGAAAGAGAGCATCGTGGCGTACAGGAGGACCTCTCATCGACTTCCGCGGCAACACTCCTGTGGGGAGGCTTCGAATTTCATATAAAACTTACTTCAGATATTACCATGTAATAATCTGTTTAAAACGATACCCTAAAACCCTTCAAAAACTCCCGTCAGACCCTCCGCAAAGCTTTACTATAACTAAGACTTGTTAAAACCGCAATTTAATGCCAAGAACCTAGAAAAGCTATCTGCCATTCCTCCTCTTCCCGGATTTGACGACACGAATATATCAGAAGTCGGAGTCTTCCACGAGATAGAGTTCTAGCTCATCCAGACATCCAAGAAAAGCATTTTACTCTGCGGAATCTTGTATCTTCGTAGAATCACGGACGCTCATCTGCGGGGAGGCGGGCTGCGTGACCTTGGCCTGTGCAAACAGATCGTTAGGCGCGAGAAGTTCAATAGTGTTGTCATGATCACTACTGTTTGGGGTAAGGTAGACTTGGATGGGGCACGGGATCGCGAGTGTGAGCACTACGATACTCCACAGTTCTGGAGTGATCTCCGCAGTGGTGGGTGTGCTGCTTGGCCCCTTTGTGCAGGGTCAACCTCCGCAAAGCAAATCATTGCGTGTATTGCAAACCCCAATAAAAGATCGAAGTTAAAGAACCCAACAGCAGATGGTAGATGAGGAGAAATCAATTCAGGATACATATGCTGGTCGCTTTCTGTATGATCAATGGGCTGCAGAGAGAGTGACACTAAGCCAAAATATCGTTGAAAGGGAGCGCATACTCCGGAGGGCCATAGGAGAACACCACGTGTAGGGAAAGAGAAGATTGCGCGAGGATATCAACCATTTGTTGGCTAGAAAGGAGGGGAAAGAGAGTATGATAAAGGATCTAGAGACATCGTGTCGATCCAATGCAGATCGGAAGAAGATGAGGAAGACTCTATCTCATTGTAAGAAGCCCTAGAGCCTCACCATATACATCAGGTAGGTGGCAAAAGGCTGACAACGATGCTAACGACGACGCTAACGACGATTTGTAATTGTCATTCCATTGCCACCCGGTCGATATTGCCACTCAGTCGGTAATAGGTAATGGAAATAGTGTAAGCAAATACGATCTCGGCCGACACATCGGCGAATGCTTTGTCCAAACACTGGAATTCGAGAGAATCCAGGGATATGGAAATGCTTCACCGTCACAGCCAATTAAACGATACATGGCTGGTAGAGCTTAGACGTTAGCTAGAGCTTCCAAGAGGGAAGCAGACACAACCACTAATATACCGCCAGTATGACTTAACGCTTCAACAGATACAGAAAGAGCAGGACGCGGTGAATTATAGAAGATCGACACACATCTCTTCTTACACAACGGCGCTACTAGGTACCATAAGTGCTGCCGCTGTTCTCATTCCATTCCTTTCTCGTTCTGTAATGTGGCTGCGATCATGGTTTGGTTTAGAGGACGCTCAAGGGATCATCCGCCAGCGACCATACAAGCATCGACGACCACACAAAATAAGTATGGTTGTGGAATAGATTATAGTGGCTCCCGCATCGCAACACATTACCTCATCACCATATCGCCATGCAACTCTGTGGGGGTCTTTTTGTTTGTAACGCTGTTTTCGTTACTATTATTAGATATCTTTTCTGAGAGTTCGATGTGCATCTACCTGTTCACGCTATGCCTACCACGAAGTCCGCAGCGGAGCAACGCACATGTTACTTACCACTTATAGAATTCTGTACAAGCAGTTGTGCGATAATACCGATAAGTCTGGTCATATGGAATATGGTGAACGCTTTGGAAATGGGGCGACGCGGTTGTGCAGTGCTGCTTGCCGCATAGCCTGGGGGCCTGAACGAAAGAGGAACGGTTTGTTGGGGTTATTGTATTGCGTTTATAGCAATATCCAGATTCATGCCTTCGATGCATGATTTGAGTGGTTGAGAATAGCTCATACTATAAATACGGTGCAAGCATCTGGTGGGAAAACAACCGGGAGAATACACGATTCCAAATGCGAAATAGTGATCTGGAAAACCTGGAGCCATTCTTAAAAGCTAATAGCAGCACTCCTTTGTTTTGGTATCCTTAGGGCAGTTATTTGGCCGGATATCGTCAACCTAAGGGCTTTAGATAGACCTCAATTTTTTTTAGTCATTAATGTCTAACTCGAATGCCGCTAGGTTGAGATCTCACGTCGAATTCAATAAGCCAGGGTAGGCACCTTCTCACTCCACGACGGTTACGGTCGAGAGGTAGGCGTTTCGGAGAGTGGAATTGTTTCGTAGCGCGTAGTCGGAGGTTTGTACCTGGCGGAAAAGGGAAATCGTAGAAGGCTGCATGTTGTGAGAGAATAGAATGACCGTCACACTTCTGAAGATCGAGGAGGATTCGGGGGAGTTCGGAGTGTGCATTCGTTCCACACTAGAGAGGGCGCTTCCTGGAAAGAACTTCGAAATGAAAACTGTTTGCAATAAATGAGCTGAGGGCTGACTAGAACGGATGAGGTTGAAGAACAGCCTGGCTGAAGTTCATGTGCAGGAACTGGCTTCAACGATTCTCGGGACCCATGCCCCAAGAAACACTAAACAATATTAAACTTAGTACCACTTAGGCAACGAAATGTTGGTACAGCGCTACGAGATAAGTAACCGAGAGACGTAAAATGGAATTTTGGTTGGCTGGTTGAAGCTGACCGGAAGGCTTGCAGGATAGCTGTGCGACAACGGCTATTTGACCAGCGCTTCGCGTTGTTAACGTCGGGCGATATCTAGGGACGGTTAAACGTACTTAGGCTTACACAGTACTTCCCTGTTACCGCCTATACAAGCGCTCCGACGTGGGCGGCTGTGTAGTGTTAGGTGCTAGTACCCTCTCAGCCGAGGCGCACTTGAAACAGCCCAAGGAGAATATCCTACGCTCGGACTGACCCTAAACGGCTTTGCCTAACGGTTGGCTGTTTGATTTGCGGTACATATGCAGGAGGCCTGGTTGGCTGCATGCAGGCGCAAGACTGTGCGGAAGAGTGGGGTTGGAAGGAGGTGGCCTTGGGATCGGCCCAACACAGCCACGGATTTGCACAACTACTGAGGCGGTGCGGCACGGATCAACGCACGGCTGATTTTCCATGGCGGGGTGCAGCAAAAGAAGAATCTGACAGCAGCTGTGTAAGTTTACGAAGCAAGAGTAAACGGTCGGAAAAGCTGAGGTTGTAGCTAACTTTGCACCGGAAGTGCGGCTGGGAGCGGTAAGCTAGGAGTTGCGAACTGCTGTGCTGTGCGTACATGGGAAGTTGCGAAGCATGACTAAAGTTTAATACAGGAAAGGCATACTGAAGATAGTGAAGTTCTGATCAGGAGATCCTTCGCATTGTAATTACGAGTCTTCTATAAGAAGACCCACTATCTAGCGACTGACTATCTTATAAATATCCATCCAGAGTTCAGCGGCTCGTCGGCCAGCTGAAAATGCTAATAACAATATAAAATGCAACAAAACCCAACAGCGCCGCCGCAATGCAATGCAGACAAGGATGCTTCTAAAATGCCCCTCTTCCAGGTGATCCCAGATGCGTGACCTATCCAGTAGGTCCACTCCGCGATTCTCCAGTTCCAATCCGTCCTTGAATGATGAAATAGTGGAAGGGAACTCGTTAGGTCCATCTATCATGAGTGTTGAATGACAAAGGAAATAAATGAGAATTTTAATAGGCAGGTTGACTGCGTCCAGAGTAAGCTCCAGCTGAGCCAAAAACCCGGTTGAAGAAGCCTCCAGTGGAGGTCTTCACCTTTTTTGCAGGCTTCTCTTCATACCGTTCAAGAGGCAATCGATGCTCGGGCTTCTGTGCAGAAGCGGGTGCTTGAATGTGCACGAGCATTGCGCCACTGTCGGCGTCATAGCGTTGCACGAGTGCCTCTTCAGGCTCTTCAGTAAAGCTCACAGGAGAGCCGCTCGAGACAGAGTCTGTGGATGAAACTGCCGAAGATCGGAGAGGAGGCGAGAGGGAAGGGGTCCGCGAAGGAGCACGTGAAGATGAGGATGGAGTTGGGTACGCTCGTAACCTCTGCTGCTCAATAGCGTAAGATGAGAATGACTTGGGGGAGTCGTAGGCAGACACGTCGAGGCGAGAGCGGTGGAAATTCTCAATGGTAAGAGCATACTGTTGCTGAGCAAGGACTTCCTTCTCCTTCTGAGCTAGGCGCGCCTTCTCCGCTTGGCGAGCCTGGTGGATGCGGATGGGAGCCAAGAAGGGTTCGAGGTGCTGGTAGAGATCTTCGGGGTTGATCCGGAGATCCCAGTCGAGGAGGAAAAGAAGCTGCTTCTCCATAAGATTGACCTCGGTGATTGAGAAGCCGAAGTTTTCGAAACCGCGAACAGCACTGTACCTTGCCCAGTGCTTGTTCTTTGGTGAAGAGTCGTTAAGGTTCTTAGCGGCGAGGATGAGAGAAGCTAGGAAGATCCGGTGGACAGTGCATCGCATGCCCTTAGCAACAGGAGGCAGGCGAGATTTTAGTCGGTTGAGGTAGACGAGAGAGGTCATGAGGGTTGGAACTTGAACATGTGACCTTTCCACGAGGGAGGTAATGAAAGCTTCGACAGTAGGCAGAGGCGCTTCCCGGGCGAACTGGGCAGTATGCTGGGGAGGTGTCGTTGGTGGTGTCGGTGGAAGGTTCTTGTTGAGTTGAGGAACCTGCTCACACCTGATGACTTGAGTAGCCTTCTGTGCGAGATAGCTGATCATGTCTGCCGAGACAGGTAGTTGGATGAAGTAATCTAATGCAGCCCTGTTCTGCGTAGTGGTGGGTGCTGAGTAGGCCATGGCGAGTGAGTGTGACGAGTTGTTGGTGGGGGGAAGTGAGATTCTTAAGATGCTTGACGTTTAGCCAAGGGCTTGTACAATAGGAAGGGACCTATTGATGTGGCTTGTGGGTGAATGAGGCACAGCAGGGTAGTGGCGACAATAGGCGAATTTCAGATGGAATGCTCTGAAAAACAAATATTCGACAGGCAGATATTTTTTCTTTATTAGATTAAGCCCAACGAGGCGGATCCAAGATGGTCGGTAAGGTTCCGTGCAGTTGAGTGGCAGATAAGCTGAGTCCGGGGCTGTACGTCCGCGGTTAGGGTCCGAGGGTGCAGGTCAGAGATCGGAATAAATTAAGTTGCGACTTTCCGACCAGCGGAGAGCTCAGATATAATGATTAAAGACCGGAAAAAAACGTTAAAGAATGCCTGGGGTGCGGAGTAGGGTAGGCACTGCCTGGTCGGGTGGAAGACGGTTTGGTGAGGTTGAATACGCCGAGGGCTGTGCCTGGCTGTGGAATAGAAAATACGGGATAGGCGTACCTCCGCAAAAAAACTAGGGTCGAATGAAGGAGCTGAAGGGCAATGACTTGTAGTGATGGAATAGGCGTTCTCTGAGCGGCAGAGGCGAGGATACTTATCCTACACCCCTTGGGAAATGCTGCTCAACCGCAAGAGAGATGGGGGTGGGGTGCGTGTCGAGGAATGCCCAATCAGCAGCGAATTCGCTTGGTCGCGCGGCAGCCCAAACTCGGTGACAAGCGACGACTGGCTGTCTCAGAATGCCTGGGTATTTCGTGCAGAGCCACCAGAGGACAATCTGGGAGAAGTGTGTTTCAAGCTGGCCGGCCTTGACGACCAACGAGTTTGTAGTCTTAGTTTTTGGGTTTGCAGGGGCTATTTCGAACGGCGGCTTGCGGCCAATATCAGCGTTCTGCTGGGGGTCTGTGTTTTGAGGGTGAAGTGGTTTCGTTTTAGAACATGCCGTTGCTGCAAGGCTTCTGCAGCAACAAAGAATCTGCGATGCGAGGAGGTGTGTCGGATTTTGGTAGCGTTGCGTTCTGGGAAGAAATTTGTGGTTCTGTTACACTCTGCACATAGGAGTCATGGCAGTAGTAATAGTAGCGGTGGGCAGTGGTGGGCAGCGGTGGCTGGATTGACAGCAGATCTAGGTGACTCTTGCTGTGCTGGTTGCAATAATATGGGGCGGGAGAATAGTGCAGATCTGATGAATAGCAATGAACCACGACAAACACCAGCGACTGGAATGATATATCTCTCCCTGCCATCGCCTGCCACAATGCATGCCCTACGATAGCCGGACTTCGCCATCGCGACGAGTGACGAATGCCCGGTCAAGCGATCAGTTGAGCTGATGCGCGGATGGACGGCACCCAGAAAATTTTCGCAGGCTTCACCAGCCTCGCCAGCCATCGTTGCCCAAACCCCGGAGATGCGACTCGCACCAAAAACAAAGTGTGGCTGATCCCGCCTTTGGGCAGGCCCATGCGATCTGGCTGTCCCCAGATGTGGCACTTTGCCTTAACGATGGGTCACGATGGGCCCTGATGCACCACGACGGACGCGTGTGTGCAACCCTGGAGCTGAGAAGGGCAACGCGTCTTGGGCCGCAGCGTACAAAGGGGATGTTTAGCCGGCTTTGTGGCCAAAAGCAGTGGCTGAGCTGGAGTGCAGATTTGCAGATGGTGCATCCAGAACCCCCCACCACCAAAAACTTTGCGATCATCCTGCCAAGCCAATCACCCGCTATGGTCCGCCAGCAGTCCACCTTGAGGTCGCAGTCGGCTGCTCGGCAGTTGCTCGGTCCAGGCACGTCGCCATCCATTCGTAAGGCCTTGGGGCAGTGCTATTGGCCACTGGTCACGCAAACAAATGTTTCAACATTTGCTGGATGACCATCGTCTTTGGACAGATGGTGCTGAGCATGATGGATGAACTGCAACCACGCGGGCCTCAGCTCACAAGAACAGATCATCTCGAGGGCTGCATCCTACCATGCAATCTCTATGCGCAATGCCCTGTATTTTCCAATCGTTGAGGAATACAGTACTGGTTTCGGGGCCCTTCATGAAGCGCTGCACTGCCTCCGGACATCTTCTCCTAGAACAAACACCCTCAACCTTCTGGAAGCACTTCAGACGCCCGCAAACATAACAAACACAGCACCGACAAGACTGTCTGGAACCCGCCCAGAGACTTGGCTATTTCGGGATCGCCGTCGCGCCTGCCCTTTTGCTAATGTCCCTATCCGCCCGGCAGCCGCCGGGCCTCGGATCGGGTTGCACACATCCCTGCGCTGGCTCCTAAGGGCTTGACTTTCGGCCGTTCCACCACAAACCCCAAACGAATTGGTTACTCAGAATAGCTTCCCGAGCGACTCGCCCTGATGAGGCTGTGGGCGCACGAAGAAGAGCCATGGGCCTGCTTACTTACCAACAAACATCAAAGCGCCGCCATGGTTAATTACATTGTTTGTGGAGCCACGCGCAATCTGGAGCACGTCCCTCTGCATACAATCTACCGCATTGCTTCAAAGGGTTTACCGTTGTTTATGCTATGATTACAATTCAGGTTTTCAGATCTTGTCCAACTGCGTCATTGACTGCGCTTCACCGGACGACGCACTCCACAATAGCCTCTCCATGGTTACCTAATCTTAGCTCACCAACACTGTACCCAGCAACGAAAGCGCTGGTGCTACTCCGACCGGTTTACTGTCTTTACCATAGCTCTGTTTCGATTTTCGTAGCGCTAAATCCAGAAGCATCCTGAAAGTCACGTTATCATGACATTTCCAAATCCATTCTGTTCCATGAATGCCATTCGCAGAATGTTTCTTAACATGATGCCACGGTGGCCAGTTGAAGACGTTGGCGTTTCAGCGGCACTGTTTTAGAGCAAGCCCTAGGGTTTCTCAAGTCACTACGCGTACTTTCGCCCCCAGATCATTAGAGTTGCCTTCAGCTGTGTATCTCATCAAGCGTTGTGGCGGAGTCGTTCATATTCGTCATTCTTGAAGCTCAGACAGCTTCTACTTCCTGAACACAGTCCAGTTCAAACGTTTAGCGATATTGACAAAACACTATCCTTGCACGAGCATCATATTCTGTTACTTCCGAATGTTTCTTTGATGAAGCACCGCCATACATTCTGACGAAAGAAATCCTTCTGCACGTTTACGGCGGAGTCGTTCCATCTTCATGGTTACCAACCTCTTCATTACAAACATCTGTGCTTATCAGGCCCGCCAATATTATGTTGTTAGTGGCTCCTTGCTTACCTCCATCTCGCAGGTGTGTATGGTTTTTACATGTACCTCATCTCAAACGCCCGGTCAATTCGCAACATGGAATGCGTCGGTGATACACCCTGCCATTCAGGCATTGCTAGATCACTGGCTAACGAAAGATATTATCTTCGCCGCACGGAGAGTATTGTTGGTAGAGCCGCATCCTTCACCTTTGAGCCCAGACATCTTCAATGCGCTTTGATCACTGAACGCAGCGTCGAGTGGTTGTGATCCACACATGAGCAGATCTGTGCCGCAAAGACTCCTTCAAAGAGGTTTAGTATTCGCTAGATCAACAGCGCAATGTTATTATGTTGATCCTCCACCCTTCCCTTCGGCAACACCGACGGTGCAACATTTGCCTTAACCAAGCGTCACTACATGACCGCTATTTTGACTTCGCCTTAAGAAAGATCCATATTCTATAGTACTAGTGCGCACCTGCAGGACAGGTAGACTTCTGGAGGCTTCAAATCTATTTCATATAGACATCACTGGGACTACTAAGGAGCCACCTAGATCGATGAAGTAAGGCTGCCAGGCACCAAACAGCTAAGCCACACCTCGATAGCGAGCTTCCAGATCTTCGGCCTCGTGCACTCAACTCGCCAAGCTTTGAAAGATATCCCTGGAAACGTTGGTGATCCCTCCGCGTCCCAACCTTGTGAAGCCAATAAATAAAACATGGGTATGGGGCACTACAAACACGGGGGAAAATAAGCCATGAAATGCTCCGAACAAGTAATCAAGCATTGGGGTCCAAAATACTCTTTTTAGAAGATCTTTCCCCCGCGTTAGCTACACTATGCTCGTACCTGCTCGTTAAAGACTGCTAACCCGGAAACTAAACGAGCGACAGGGTCCTAAGCCTCGAAAGTCCAACGCATTATGCAGAAGAAGCGGTGAATATTAACCCCGGTGCTAGGTAGGCAATGCGATACTCGGTGAAGCTCCTCGGGTTATGAGGAATATGTCTGTGTGAAGGATTCATCACGCATCAACGACGATACCCTTGATAGGAAACGATGCCGGTACTGCAGAACCAACCGCGAGAACCCCTCCGCAAATCCCATAGATCCCTGGACCGCAATGTGCTGTTCATATGGCAAGATTATTCAAGCGACCCAGATCATCTGACATAACCTTGGAACTTTGTTCGGACAGCGAAATGTTTCTAGATGTTGAAGGAAAAATCGGCAAATCGGCAGTTTTTCGCCGACGCCGACTCACCTCAATCTCCGTTCACACCACAACATCACGATAGCTCAGGCTCAAGCTCAAGCTCACTAGCAAGCGCCGACTCCATATCCACCGCAGGACCAAACGGATACCGCATATCCATTGGGTGCACCATTCTAAAAATGCAATTGAGAGCGGCTATACGGCATTGCTACTCTCTTCATTAAGCCACGGACTCTAGCGGTGTCACGGCATGATCCCATAACTTACCATGGAAAAGCCCAGACCCAGATGGCCTGCCGATTCCGCAATAAGGGAAGTTTAGCCATCGTGTCGGCGTGTCCGTTTGTATCTGCAAGAGCAATTATCAGAATTATCTCGACCCCACCTAACGATCCATATAAACTTCTTACTCAATACGGTATCACGATGCGGCATCACAGGCGCTGCCGCAATATCTGCTTTCAAGGTGCCAGTCGGCGATGCATCTGTCCGCCGTGCCGTGCCGTGCCATTCTATGCAGTGCCTCAGTGCAAGCCTATCTATGCCTTTCCCTCAATCACACTTCCATTCTACCCAAAAACCTGGCTTTCGGCGGACATGACGACTCTTAACTCACTTTCACCCGATCTCGCGGCCTGTGATGTCCGTAATGAGGTGCTCGACTTCGTCTATGACTTCGGGACATCTTTATTGCTCTCCATAGGAATGTGACTTGCCCCCCCTCCCTGCTCATGGATAAAGTCTTCCTACACCAACTCGCGATTTCACGCGACCGGTCACCCACAGCAACAGAACTCAACAGTCAAGGTATTGTTTGCAATATTCTTCTTCGATTGTGCCACTAGATCGGGCTACCAAACTTCCTTCAACCCCCTATTCATACAGATCCTGCACGCACCACCTCCGAACACACACACCCCGAAAAGCCCCAACGGTCCAAAAGCAAAGAAAATACCCATCTAGCGGCACCAATAGCCAGCCCATTCCATGCGCCGGAATCAGACCCCTCAGCAAAAAGCGGTGGGATAAAACAGGGTTCCAATCAAAAAAAAAAAAAGAAACAGAGTAAAACAAATAAAACAAAACAAAGCACCGTGCTCGTGGCCACGAGCCTTTGGACCACACGCCTTTTCGCGCCGCCCGATGGTAGGTAGGTGAGTGAGTTCGAACATCGCCGGCTTGGGAATAAGAGAGGTAGGAGAGTAGAGCAGAGCAGAGAAGACGAGCGAGCGCGAGAGCATCGCTAGAGAGGGAGGAGGAACGCACGCCGAAACGCCAATGGTGCCCAGACGGGACCGATGCAGTGGAGAAGAAAAAGGAAATAGCGGAGAGCGGGAGAGGAAAGACGAGGGCCATGTGGCGGGTTGTCTTTTAGGGTAAAAAAAAAGCGCGGCCGTAGAACCGAACCCGAAATCTACAAGAAATGCGTATGCTGTGTGAGGTGTGAGATGTGAGAGGGTAAAGGGGAACCCTTATCCACCGTTCCCCCGTCTAAATATCCCAAAAAAGCGTCTGAACCGCCCGCTCTTCCTCTTCGCGCCCTTCTCCGGCCCTTGGCCCTCCCCCTCCACAACCAGACTCCGCGACTGCTCCGGCTCGCCCGAGTCCCACAGCCCCGCCGTGGTGTCGACGTGATACTGCGCCAAGTACGCCTTCTCGCGGTACGTGGGCGACGGCGTGGGCGTCGCCTCGGGCGTCGCGGCCGCGATGCGGATGGGCGGCGGGTCGGGTCGGTGCCGGGCGTGCGCGGGGAGCTGGTGCGAGACGGGGTTGCTGCGGGCCAGCTCGGCGCTGATTTCGCGCTCGCGCTCGTTCCCGCTCTCTACGAGCGACTGATCCTCGAGGGGCAGGCCGGAGCGCGTGCGGTTCGCGCTACGGTTGCGCCGGACGAAGGCCGTGCCGGTGGAGTTGGAGCGGCAGGAGCGCGTCTTGGGCGCTGCGGTGGGCGAGGAGGCGGCGGAGGATGCTGGGGTCAAGGGCGAGAGCGTGGAGCTGGGGGAGCTGCGGTGCAGGATCTGCGTGCTGTTGCGGAGGAGCTGCGGGAGAGTGCGGCGGTTCTCGTCGGGGGTGGAGGAGCGCGATGTCGGTGCTGTGTTGATGGCGGGCATGGAGACGGCGCGGGTAGGGCCTGAGGGGCGCGATTTATGGCCGTTGGTGGACAACGTGGGGTTGGTGCCACATCTAGCGTAGTTGAAGACGTTAGACCAGTTCTCGCGGAAGGCGACCCAGATGCCGGATACGATTATGAATTTGCGTAGGGCATCTTCAGTCTTGATTTGAGATCTCTCTGCGGTAAGCTCAATAGCTTCTATGAATGAGCCGGCGTCCGACATTGCAGAGGGAGTTTGCGCGGGGGTGTGGATAGGAGACGCGGGAGGGTGGATGGATGATGAGGCGGAGGGCATTGAGTAGTAGTCGAGTACATCAATACTGGTGCGGGTCATAGTCGCGATAATGGGATGGCGCCTCGAGTCTGGACTGATGGTGCTGAAGTTAAACTTCTTTTCTTCAGTCGGCGGATTGGATGGATAGCCCTGAGATGTTCCAGACATGCCAGAGGACCGCCTGATTTGGGACATTCGAGCTACCCATCGGCACTTGAGTTTCAAACCATGTTCGTCTGTGAAGACAAACTCGTAACCACCGTTTGGCAACGTTGATGCTTCCCAGCTTGAACCATCATCCATCAATATTTCATCCTTCTTTCCAGCGCAAACCACACCGATTACCTCCCGATTACCCCAGCGCTCGTCATCAGAGCTCTCTTCGTCCTCGACAGGTCCGTAGTCCTCCGCTTTCACGACTAGTATATCAGCAGGTCCTAGTTTGTCTTTTGACTTGAACACTCGAGCAAACTTCCTTGCTAGTCTTGGCACGAAAACAGAGGACGGAATGACTTCATACGCGGGTTTAGGACGACTAGATGGCACGACCTGTTGCAGCTGGAGAAGTACTTTTGGTCTTAGGTGGAGCTTTTGCCTGGGAGCTGTCGGCGGGGGAGGATGTGCGAGGTTGTAGGTGGTTTTGGAACGAGAATGGCGTTTCTTAGGTTTCCCTTCGGACGAGCATATACTGCTAGACGAAGGCGGTCTTGAATGTTCAGAGGAGGTTGTGGGAAAAGCCTCGGGCTTAGCAAACACTATAGTCTTTTGGTTCCTAGAAATAGTATCAGGAGAGGCGGCAGGCTTCAGCACGCTCGGAGGCAGGGACAAGGGGGTAGCAGGTGAAGTCGGCCTCCATGCGGAAGGAGTGAGGATGGACAGAGGGGAGCGAGTCAACGGGGAGCCATTGGAAGGGGAGGAGACGCGCGGTGGTGAGAATTCATGGCCATGTTGAGCGGCTGCATCTGCTGTCAACATGCTCAAAAACATGGTTTCACCTCTCGCCAGGTCGGGGAGGTAAGGCGAGACCAAGCAGGCGTCGATGATGGCGGTTCATGTCCTCTTCACAGGAATGATGGTGGAACACCGTCTGGCCGCCAGCAAGATGTTAATAATACTGAGCTGAAGGTTGGAGCCAAGGCCTGCCGTCCCCTTCCGGGGCAGCGCTTGGCTTTTGTTCGAGGAGCTTTTTCGGGCCTTGACGCTCGGCTGCTTTGGTTGCTTGGGTTCGTCTATTTTCTGACAAGGCTGACGCTAAGAGGGAAGACCCCGGACTTCAGCCACAGACGCTGGCCCAACACGCGCCTAAATAGAACCGGCAATGCGGATTCTGGGGAGAGGGAATAGGAAAAGCGGGCCGCGAGGGGTGGGAGAAGAGAGGAAGAGTAGATAGTAGATATGAAATGCTCCCGCAGGCCTGTATATTCGCGCGCTGTGCCCAAAGGCCGCGCTATTTCATTTGTACAAGTTGACATTCTTTGTGGCCGGCTGCTCGGCCTTGGGCGACACGAGCACAAGGCAGAGTCGCTTAGGGTCCAGCGCTGGTCGGCGGGGCTCGGATTTGAAACTTCCCGTACGGCCGCAATCCCACAAAGGCCATGGGGAAGTGGGTAAGATGGGTAGCTAGCCAGGTAGGTAGCTAGGTAGGTAACCAGGTGGGCAGCCCGGTAGCTAGTACTTTGCGCTATGGCGCCAGCCAAGGGCACCACCATCTCAGGTTGCCCCGTCTAAGCAATATCTGCGAGGCTTCGTGCGTAAAAGAGCCTCGTGTCTCGGTACGAGAGACACCTAATTGGTCACTAATGCTAGGTATCCATACCCATCCGTGCCCATCCGTGCCCATTGTAGGCCTGACTTCATGATTTCATCCAGGCCTCCGTGGTTTTTCTGCTAGAAGACGCCCATTGGCAGGAAGCATTTTATCAGATTGGTTGTTAGGGGAAGAAGGTTAGCCGCATCCCGCCCCATCTGCACGTGAAGAGCATTGACAGGAATTGACGGGAATCTACACCACCACCACCTTGATGAGATGGCTCGTGGCGTTCATGGCGGGTCGTCTGTATCCGCCAACTTCCGGCTTCTTGCACCCTGTAACTTCCCAAACGTCTCACTGCATGTCCGCTGCCACATCTCTATCGCTCCCCGATCAAGCAATTAAACGAAGCCCCTCCGTAGGATTCGCGAATTTCGCATTCGGTTTATTTCTTCCTTCGCAGCAGCAGCAGCAGCAGCACTGTTGTACTTGCTCCTGCTTCCCCGTCGATCTCCAGGTTGGCCAGGTATCGTGTTTAGCTGTTTTTAGCTGCTTAGCTCCTGACTGTCTAGCTCTTCGCAGTTCACTGCAAATTGCCGCTTTCTTCGCAGCAAATCCTCAATTCTGTTACTATTTGCATCCTTTTCCCTTGCTGCCAAGAAGAAGTCCCGCTAAATAGCTCTACCCCCACCATCGGCGAGCTCGGAGTCGGCTGCAGCGCGAGCCTCAGTGGCCTACTGAGGGCCTTGCAACTTCTGCTCTCTTTGTCCGACGGCGTTCCCATCTGCTCGTGTTAATTCTTCTCCTCAGCTGCTGTTGTCTACCCGCCACCTGCCGCGCGCCTTGACAACTGACGAGTTTGGATTTGTAACCCTTTTTGTCCGCTTATTTTCGACCGTTAGCAATGTCTCGATGCGACAAGCTTCGCGAATGGTTCATTGCCGAAGGCGGCCACCTGAGCCCTTGTGTACAATTGACAGAGAGTCCAGCCAATGGCATTCACGTGCGTGGAGCTCCAATACTGGAGACTGAAAACCCTCCTGCTGAAACTCTCATTTGCACTTGTCCCTTATCCCTGACCCTCTCCTATCTCAATACCCTGCCCTCAAACACTACTCGAGATGGGCCCCAGAATAGGAATCTTGTGCGACATGTGTCAGGGGATTTGACACTGTTGCATGATGTTATCCCTAATCACGTTCTCTCTCGCTTCGTTCTCATTGAGCAACGCCTTCTTGGCCCCGATTCTTTTTGGGAACCGTACATCGGCTGTCTGCCTCTGACGGAGGAAGATGACCGCCTGAGCACGCCTCTCTATTTCTCAGTGGAAGATAAGCGATGGGTTCAGGGAACCAATATATCCGACGCAATAGATACGAGGCGTACACTCTGGATGGAAGAGTGGACGGTCGCCTGCATGGAAATGGACAATCGTGGGCTAAATGCCTCCCAAAAGTATACCTGGTAAGAATAATGGCTGCAATTCCATTTGTAACGTTTCTATATGCCTCTATCCGTTTTGTGAAAAGGCATGTGAGACAACGGCCCTGCACTTCTGAGATGACCATGCTGCAATGACCTCAACCTATTTTGCCGCCTCGCAAAATAGGTGAAGACGGTGGTGAGATGGTGAGACTATTTTTATTGTCGTTATTGTCACTTGGCCTTTTAGGATTGTGCTCGTACAGGTACTCTATGTCGAATTTAACCTCTCAACTAACACTCAACTAAATAAAATTTGACTAGTCATTAACTCCATTACAGGGACTTTTACCTGTGGGCTGCTACAATATTCAGTTCACGCGCCTTTACTTCGAGTTCTTCGTTCCCTGGCATGGAAACTTTCGCGCTTCTCTATCCCGTCATCGATTGTCTCAACCACCGAAGCGGCGCAAGAGTTTCTTGGAATTTTGACGATGGCAATTTCTCACTCAGCACCACCGAGCCGCTCCAGGCAGGCAAGGAAATTTGGAACAACTATGGCGCTAAAAGCAACGAAGAATGTGTGTGCCAACTCAAGCTCGCTTTAGCATCGCTAGTCAGGCTGCTCTCGTCAGCTCGGAGCTACAACCTGTCTCGTATCTTCTTACCACTACTAATGTTCCAAGCTAACTCAATCAATAGTACTCATGGGTTATGGTTTCTGCATCCCGAACAATCCCTGTGATGAAGTCGCCATTAAGCTAGGCCGTCTAATGCCTCAAGTTCGAGAAAATCTAAGGGTCACACACGTCCTTGGCTCTAAGACAGACAGTAAACCATTTGACGTGTCACTCTACCTCCGCGGTGCCGATCATTACTCCGGCGGATACTCGAATTTTGCTTCATGCCTCCGAGGTATCCCGCCGCTCATGGTCAGAGCATCCTTTGAGACCTGCTTAGCCGTTCGTCGAAAAGATTCCAATGATTCTAACTTCATCAATCCTAGCGGAAGGCTCGTTGTTGCCACAATGCGACAGTTGCTCATTCCTCTAAGGAAGAAGCAGGACTATATCTTAGAGACCAATCCCATCTTCGGGCCAAAGAACACAAAGCAAAAGCACGCTAAGGTATACAGGGACAGCCAATTTGCGATCCTCCGCTCAGTTACAGAGCCAATCGCCTGGGTCCTTCAGGAACAAATGGCCTCGCCAAAATTACGGTTCCTCGACTATACTATAATAGACACGAGCCAAGCGATAGCCGTCCTAAGACGTGAAGATCCAGTTATATGTCATGATTTCCTAGTCGGCATTAGAGCAGCATTAGTAGACCCGGAAGACCGCCAGCAGTTGGAAGACGAAGACTGCGAAGACGTCGTGTGGATCCTCTGGCTTTGTATTGCATACCTCCACGCCCGCCAAGCGCAGGACGCATACGTCATTAGACTCTGGCTTCAGGACATCAAAAGACTGTTCAAGATAAAGCCACTCGAGGATGGCGAAATGGACGAAACGTTGGACTATATCAACGGCGTAATCCAAACCGCCGCTGGGGCGCTCCCGGATGATACCATTTGGCACTCCTCGGCGTGGACGCCTGCTCTCACTGCATGGGCTGCACGGGTAGTCCAGTTCGAAGTGTGGCCGATGCGTGCTCCAGGACCCGAGCCGAGAAGTCCGTTCGTGATGTACATGCATATGGATGGGAAGCCTGAGAAGTGGATCCAGCCTGAGAAGTGGGCCAAGCCTGACGCTGAGCCGGCTGGTGGATCTGCGGCCTGTTCAAATGGTGGCAATGCTTGATTGACTTGCAATGACTTGCAGGCCAATGCTCTTCTCACACGTACCGTTACAGTTCAGCGGGCTTTACCTCTTGCGGTTCTTTTTTGGGCACTCCTTGAAAGGGCATTCTTAAGTGCATTTACTAGCGCTGTTGAATGGGTTTCCTTTAGATGGCTGATGGTTTTCACCATGGCGTTACTTAGGGTATTGTTTTCGGGGCAATAAACGCACCGGATATCTCTCAAAAGGACAGTTTGCATATCGACAGGAAGAAGCACCTTTACCTACATTTTACATCGTTTTGCATCGTTCTTTTCCAAGGTAAAATAGATGGAGAGCAGTATTCGCTGCTGCTGCATCCTTCTCGGTTTGGATTAGATGGAGTACATTGGTACCGAATATAGATTGGCACCGCCGTATTGGAGTAGAGTAGGATGGCTCGAATCAAGAATTTGGCTCTTTGCATAGATTTGACAACATGGCTCGAAAAGAAGAGGCCCTCAGGTAACGATTCGTTTCACCGACAATACTAGCAAAGCGAAGCGTCTTTGCCTGCATTTTCCCAGACACTGTTAGGACCAAGAAGATGTGTCTTACAATATGGTATTTTCTTCTTCTGTTGCTATTGTTAGCTTCCTGGATTGCAAACACCAACGCCACAGATTCAACAGATCAAACAAGGTCATCATCAATAGCTCAACCCCTTAGCCTCTCCAATCATTCGCAACGACGTCTACCTCACGTCACTCTTGTAGCAGATCATTCACCAAGAATCTCACGGAGGGATAATGCCCTGAAAACTATCGCTAGCAAACACGCCCGCCCCCCTTCAACACGACACTTGACTATTTCCGGGCGTGGCTTTTGCCTATGACCATATTGCCAAGACCGTGAGCGCTAAAGAGAGGGATAGACGGTGGTCGTATATTTTGGTAGAAGCCCATGGGAGGCAGACCTAAGGTGCGCTTGCTCTAGCTTTGGTCATTATTTGTTTGGTGAGCTGGGTGGCCCGGCAAAGGTCTTCCGTGCCGTCAATATGGCGTGGTAAGGTGGAAGCAGGGATGCATATAATCAACGTAATCGTAATCAGCCCATTGATTTTGATTATTATAAAATCACCGCACCTAATTCTGATTGATTACATTGATTATATACTAATTTCCTAATTAGGCAAGTGGGTGTAAATATAGGTAAATGGTGATTAAAATGGAACTCTAGATAATATACACTGACGCGTAGGCGCGTATATACTAACTTTTTTAAGAAAGCCCGCACCGACGTTTTTTATATATAAAACAGCTGGCTCAGCGCTTTTTAGTTAGCGCCGACTATATAGTAGGAAAATTAATAAATAACTTTCTTAACATTAAAGCTTTATTACTATATTCTATTCCTACCTGTTCTTACCCTAGGTGATTATATTGATTATAAACATGTAATCATAATCAAAAGGTTGATTATGATTATAATTAGTTAGATTATATAGTAATCATAACTTATATAACTAATAGAATAGTAATATACATCCCTGGGTGGAAGTAAAGCTTGGCTGGTCTAATAGACCCATGACAGCCAAGGAAAGCCGAAGTTACCGCTTTAGGTATCGGTAATCATGCCCTTCTTAGGACAACGGGCGTGCTAAGGCGGAAATAAGCCCAAAGTCTTGTCTGACGTGGGCTTGAACAATATTAAAGTAGTATTTTTCAGCCAGGCAGGTATCACGATAGATGACATAGGCCAGCTGATAGGTAGAGACACAGAATTAACTGAGTGATCTATTTTATTCAAGGTGGCTCTAAGAGCCCTAATATACATAAGGAAATAACCCTAGTTCGACCTTCGGTGTCCGTAGTCATTCGGAGTCCGACACCTCAGCAGTAAAGCTACCTCCGTGGCTAATACACCCCCTTAGATCTAACGTAGAGCGGTAGAGCTGGATTACCGGATTAGGCAGTCGGGATAGACGAGCTAGTGGTAAGCTTTTGCTGTAATTTGATTGTCAATTTATCAGATATCTAATATCGCGGAGCCCTACTACTTTAACAAATTTTTAATAATTTTGCTTTAAGAGAGCTTTAGTTAGTCTATCTGCAGCCATTTTACTTATAGGTACCCATTATACAACAAAGCTTCCGTTTTAGACCTCTTGGCAAAGCCAGAATTAATAGATATCTATGTGTTAGAGTTTTGTAGATACCGTAAGAGTCTCTTTTATTACGATCCGTACTAACTACTAATTGTTATAATTAATAATAACATCCTGTTCTAGATCAAATCTAATAGCTTTAAAGATCCAAACTATATGCTTAACCTCCCTACCGACATACAAGAGAGCTAGAAGTTCTGCCTCCGTAGTAGACTTTATAACTAACCTTTATCTAATTACCTGCCATACTATAGGCCTATTAAACAAGCTTATTAAGAAGCCCTATAAGCTCCGTTATATTAAAGCATCGTTAGTAAAGCTAGTATTAAAAGCAGCTTTTAGAACCTAGTTTATCTTATACGGCGTAATAGTAGAGAACTTAAGAGCGAGGTATCTGGTATTATAGAGATAGGTAAGTAATCTGTTAATCTCCGTAAGATAAGCTGGTGATGGATTTTATAAGAACTTAGCTAGCCTACTAACAGAAAAGGCGACGTCTGGTTATATAGTAGATGCCAGATATATTATAGAACCTACACGGCGTTAATATCCTTTTATCTAATTCGGCGTAGCTTCTCCCTCGTACGGTGTCAATTCCTACCCCAATAGTGGTGTCGCTGATGGCTTTAGATACTCTAGATAGTATATTAAGACTAGCTTCTTAAGATACTAATCTAAACAGAGCCAGAGCTTTCCCTTTTATTAATCTCGCACGATATAAGTATTTAGGAATAACGTAAACTGAGGTATTTGGCGGATCTTGAATCGATCTTATAGCTGCTTTAGAATACCCTCTATCTACTACTAATAGCTCGGGTGTCCTATAATTAGGATGTTATTGACGTAGAAGAATATAAAGATAGGTTTGGTAGGGTATATATAGAGACACGGCTCGTCTAGTATAGCTTTTAAACCCATACTTTGCAGAGCAGCAGATATTTCTAAAAACTATAATTTAGGAGATTTCTAAAGTCTATATATTGCCTTTCTTAGACGGAGGGAGAATCTAGGCGGTAGGTCTATACCCTTAGGGGGAATAAGGTAGACCTTATCGTTAACTAAGGCATTAACGAATGCGTTAACGGCGTTAATTTGTATAACGTTAAGGTTAAAGCTAGCAATAAGAGCGCAAAGTAGACGGAAGGTTTAATAGGCTGCTGTTATAGCTTTAACCTCCTTTTATAAGACTGCTTAAAGGTCTCCATAGACAACTAGACGAGCTTTAAATCTTATAATAAAGCCATCCGAATCTTCCTTGTACGTAAAGACCTATATAGTAGGAAGTCGATAAACCTTTTTAATTAATCGTACCTCGTCCCAGGTCTACTTTCTAGTTAAGGCCTTTATCTTAGTATAAGCAGCTACTTTAAACTCTATAGCATACTTATAATTAAGCATCTCTTTCTATAACCCTAGTAGTAGTAGAAAGTCGTCTTAATATCCGTACGTTTTTATAGCAGTAGTGTAGAAAGTGTAAGCTAATGGTGTTATATCTAGATTAATAATATTATTACCATTATTAATTTAAACCGCAAAGGCTTATTATTATAAATCCTAATTTAGCATATCTTTTTTTTTGCCGTAGGTTGCTTTTTACGGCTAGAACGTCTCTTACCCCCTAATAATAAGCCTGCTGTTGTCTGAGGTTTGGTATAAAGTATAGGATCTATAAACGGTGGTTTGGTGACTTTAGTAGATGACTAAGTGGTAGATAATATCTGTTAAGGCGCCGAAGACGTAGAGGGTATAGATGGTTTTAGAGTTAGCTCTAGGGTAGGTAGCTAATGGAGTTTTTCTGTTAAGATCTGAATGCTTTTTAACGTAGGAGTAACGTCAATATTTACTAAATGCGGTAGTCTTATATCTAGTTCTTTATTAAAGTTCTCTATTTAGTCCTTGCTGCTATCTTAAAGATTATCTAGTAGGTTCTAAACTTACTAAAAATAATCCTTTTAAGCCTACGAGATAATAAGGTGTTCTAGTATTTTGGGAGATTAATATCTCTTTAACTTATCTATTCGTATATTACGAGATCGGATAATATAGTTAGTGGTTAGTATTTATACCCTATAAATATTTAACGCTTTTATACCGATAAGATAACCTATTTAGGCTTGTGGCTTAAACTTTGCTTTTTTAGGAATGCTATGTTTAATAAGCATATAGGTTAAAAATCTAGCTATATAAAGTCCTGCTAGCTATAGCTTCCGTTTATATAGCATCTTAAATAGGGTCTTTTAGTTAATAGACTTAATAGGAGTTTAATTAAGTAGGAATACTGCTAGAAGTATAAACTCGGGCTATAGATCTACGGGTAACTTTATTTTAATAACCGCAGTCCTTACTTATTTAGAAATAGCTCTCCCTAACCTCTCCGTAGGTCTATTTTAAGCTAGTATATATAGCGTTAATTACTTAATAACACCTCCGTTAAGCTAGATAAGGTTCTTTACCCTAGCGCCTATACCTTACTTCTTATCCATATACCAAATACGGATACCTTAAGTATTAAATTTTTTCGTAAATGCTATTATCGATTTAAAGAGTAGAAGTAGTGTCTCTTGCTTATAGTTCTTAATAGAAAAAGCATAATGGTATTTTATATAGTTATACCAAAAGTAAGCTATACACGTATCTCTATTAAACCCGTCTTCCTCTATAATAATATTAAAGTAAACACGTTTAAAAGGGTAAGTTCCCTTTATGGATATTCTATAAGATGTTTACTATATTATCTTTCTAAGAATATATAGTTT
>Ga0307515_10001223_pt1 | contig 58731 bp, 61 predicted proteins | sample 17_EM_MG_FD_194513 | JGI IMG/M metagenome (GOLD analysis project Ga0307515, IMG submission 194513) | Populus trichocarpa ectomycorrhiza microbial communities from riparian zone in the Pacific Northwest, United States - 17_EM | ecosystem: Host-associated > Plants > Roots > Unclassified | place... | reverse complement strand
GCTCGATCAAGGCCTCCCAGTGCATCTCCAAACTCGATCGATCACGCCCCCCAAGTGCAGCTCTCAGTTCACTCGATCAAGGCCTCCAAGTGCATCTCCAAACTCGCTCGATCACAGCCTCCAAGTGCAGTGCTCAGTTCACTCGATCACAGCCTCCAAGTGCATCTCCAAACTCGCTCGATCACAGCCTCGGAGTGTATCTCTGAAATCACTCGATCTCGGTCTCCAATTGCATCTCCAAACTCGCTCGACCACGGCCTCAAAGTGCATCTCTGAGTTCACTCGACCTCGGCCTCCCAGCACATCTCCAAACTCGATCGATCACGGCCTCCAAGTGCATCTCTCAGTTTACTCGATCTCGGCCTCCAAATGCATCTCCAAACTAGCTCAATAATGGCCTCCAAGTTTATCATTAAGGAGAGATGGTGGGTGTATGGAGATACAGGGGTAATGGAGGTGGAATGAGCGACGCGGAGTATATATTCGGGAGAGGGGTAGATAGATAGACAACATCTCATTATCATCTCATCTTGTCATATAACGAAAATACACACTCTATCTTTCCCAACTTTTGGTCGCACTTGCTCTTTCCGAGATTTCGTGGATCCGTGCAATTGCGTGGATCCTTACAGCCTGGTAGTATCATATCTTCTCACCTTCTTTCTACGCTCCTCGAGCTTAATGTAGAAGGAACGTGAGGAGAGATTTTCGCAGCGTCACCCATTGCATTGCAATCCCAATGCAAACATGTACCAAAACGGCGATCGGAGGGCGATATACAACGCAACACGTGGTATTGACGCCGGGCGCAGAGTAATCTGCCACCGGGGTGTCTCTGACGGCTCTGACGGAGCGCGTCCACTCGGACGGAGGCATTCCGCCTGGACGGAAATGTTTTTTGCTGATGATGGAATTAGTAAGAAAGAGATTGAAGATTTGAATTGGAGTAATCATGGCATCCAGCTGGGAGAATGAGAAGGGCAATCGGTTCCATGCTTTGTGAGGAGGGACAACTGGTTGTAAAGGGTTGAATGTGGGAAGCTTAGGAAGATCTGACAAATTTTAAATTGGTTTTTTGAGTATTTTCTTGCGCCACTTGGCCGGGTGACCAGCTGTGATCGACCTGGCTGCCTCAATATATGCCTCATCGGAGGAGCTATAATTATTGTCAAGGTTGCGCATTTCAGGTGGAGCTTCAGTAGTGAGTGAAGACACATTAGGTATTATGACATGTTGATGCTGTACCACTGTAGGTGGTGGTGGTGGTTAGGAGGAGGTGCACTTTGGACCAGAGTGATTGTCCATGATGCGACACTTGGCACTTTGTTTTTTGACATTTTTTGGTGAGAATGGTGGAGATGAGAGTATAAGTGGTGGGGGTAGGTAGCTTACATTAAGGTTCTGAGGTCTGAGGGCTTCTCTGCTCATGGTTGTTGTGGTGTGGTAGATGGGAAGTGGGAAGGTGGTTGCTGCTGGGCTGAAGGATGGTACACTCACAATCTCCATAGTACTGCTATTTATATGCAACTCAGCACCACAGAACTTGTCACACTGCCACAAGAATTTGTAAATAGAAGCTTCTACTGGTTATCTTTCGATTCATAATATTCTAGGGGGGGGTTAAAGTGGGTGGCAGTGTTGTTATAAGCGACAAGGTGCAGCGGACGCGAAAGTGGGCCCTTTCATGGGCTCACTACCGGCGAAGGGATAGGACTACTGTAATTTTTTGAATATCCAACCCTCCTAATCTCAAATTCAGTTGATAACTTCTAATGCGATCAAACAGTTAAACATAGTGATTTGAACCCTGCTCAATGTCATAAATACTTCCTAAATAGCCACGTAGAAGCATATCTCCCCAAATCTCAATCAGTGCCCATCCGTTTGTACTCTCAGTCTAGTTTATCTTAGTTATAATTAATATCATTTCAGTATAGAGAGGTATTTGGATTGCGGTACCCACTCATATCAGACTCTTGCGATTACAATGTTTTTCCTTCCAACATGCCATAGCAGCTGACATGCGATGCTCCCCGGCCCTCCCATAACTGATAGAAACTGAAATCTCATGGTATGCATGTTCAGCTTCCTTATTCATTACATCAAGCCGAGACTCGGTACACAGGCTGGCAGTACCAATGCTCACTGTCGTTGTTCCTGTTACCAAATACTTCGGCCCCGACGACTGGTGGAAATTCAGTTGCTCGTCGTCTGCTGCATTCTTATCGAGCAGGGAAGTAGATGCGTCCAAATTGCTTTGGAGTGATCCATTTGGAAACAATCAGCTCCATTGTTTGAGTATGCGGTACGCTACATAGTGAGCTCTCCTCCGCGGGTTAGGGTACGGCATCATCTCGATCACTCGAACCATAAACCTTGTAGACTATAGATTCTGTTTGCTGTCAAACTGGAGCATACACACATCCGGTACTGGAGGTTATCGTGGCCAGCCCCTTGTCTCACAGCTATGGCAGGTCGTGTTATCTGCGAACTTTAACGAGTCTCAGATTCTGAGTTGGTGTTGTTCAAGCTAGGGAAGGAGCGTAGACGTATTATAACGATTATAATAAATACTTTCCATGATAAACACTACTCGCTGCAGATCTATCACCTCTGTCACCGGTTTGATGGGCAAGGTCTTTTCAAATAGGTGAGCAGTCGAGACGCCGTCACCAGTACCAAATATCTTGATCGTATTACGTGAAGTGAGGTCTGGGCACAAGAACACGATTTTTTCTGAAATCTGAATACTGGTTTCGAATAGGATCTCATGGCGATTTTTATCACCACTTCTAGTACGATGACATCCCTCCACCTTGGATTGTTTTTATTACACGTAAGAGCCAAATACGGCGATTCCCAACAATCCCAGACTCCTCCCGCTATCACCCACCAACCACAACTTCCCTGTGAACCACCCCCATATGGCCCGCATAATCTTCTCCTTCGCCCCGGCCGTCAACGTTATCCTCCACCCGAACACCATCTCTGCCTTGCAGGCATGCTCCTCCCGTGAACAGCGCGAAGAAAAGTTCGCATCCCGCTGGCCGCTTTCCAGTACGGCTCAGGGGTGCCCAGTCATTTTCCACGAAGAGTGATCTAGTATTAGCATACCCATGTGATGGAAATAAACGCCACCGTTATCGGTGGCGCATTGACATGCACCTGAGTGTGGCCTCCACCGCACACACTCCCACCGGTTCCTCTTTCGGTCCCATTTGTACTTGTAACTAATAAGAGCATTCATTTACGGTCGAGTACTACGGCATATGTCATCGTCTCAAGTTTTTGGTATTTCTCATGTCGGTCAAATGCCACAGATCAGCCTACTTCAAGAAACATAACAAGTGTATGAGTTTTGACCACTTCAGTCAACTTAGACATCTTCTAACTGACGCCAAACAATGTAAACTTAGCGGCACAACCACCGCGTACTTGCTTCAACTCGGAAAGACTTCCTTTCATTCTCCTTCGCTTCCTGGCTTACGTCCGGAAACACAAGTATGTGGGTGTTTGCGTCCTAGTCTTTTGTCTTGCTGACAGTTAATAGGCTTGATGTTTCTCTTCCCCTTTTTCAAATGCATGCACCACCGAGGACAACAACGAAGGCTGTTGACTGCACCGACAGAGCCACTCACAGACCCTAAAGATTGTTTTCTTCCCAGTCTTTCGTCCCGTTGACGGTTCATAAGCTTCTGCTTCTTCCCCGCTTTTGATTGAAAACCCCCCCGGGAAGCGACAATAGCTTAATACCGCTAGTGGTAGGTGAGCGGAAACTCTCCTGAGAGAATCTTTCCCTCCGCCTGTTCCCCTGGGTAGAGAGAGGTATGGCTCTGTCGGTAGTTCCACATCAATGGAAACACTTTGCGGTCCTGTTGGGATCATTTTATTTCCCCGCAGTTCCTCTACAGATGTTATAGGCGTCCTCTCTTTCGATTGCACGCACCTCCGGCGAGCGTTGAGAGCTAATACTACCGAGAATACGCGTACGGAAACACATTCCCAGGAGGTCTTTTTTCTCATCAACAACACTTCTCGCTTCTACGAGGTCAGTTTACTTCCCGGCTGTTTGTGGAGTTGATGATTTGTAGTAAATATTTTCTTTCGTTCCACACTTACCTTCGAACAACGTCGATTGTTCGACAAAGATGGAAAGAGACTGCTAAGAGCTTGAGGTATATTTTTTCCCCACCGTTCGTTTTGCTCGGGGTTTTGCTCGGGGTTTTCTTGCTCACCGTCTCTCTTGCCTATGGTTGGATTACCGCTGTTGGGATTTGGCTGGGAGAGCCGCAACCTACCGCTGCCGCCATAGATAACCAATAATATCCTGTTAGATGGGGTATAAAAAGCGACAGAAGTAGTGAGGATGATTGCGAACGGCACTTTAGTACGTAGATGTGCAGCGTTGCTGAATTGTTCAATATGAAAGCCGTCTTGGCTATGTGAGAGTTTTCGCCTGCTATACTTACTGCCAGCTCGGGCTGAGCAAAGTCCTCGTTAGGATGATGTCGATGACGAATTTGAAGTAAGTTTACCGGGAATTATATTTTCTTGGGTAAATCTTTGAGCAACAGGCTGCGGCATTGCGGGTAAAGAAGGTGACCGTAATGCAAATTGTGGAAAAACACATTGGGAGACATTGAGAGGGTTTTCTCATCCCTGCCACGTACGCATGAGAAAACAGGGGGTGTTTGTCTTGACCGAGCAGGCTGGTGAATGAATTGGTGGAGAAGATACCACCAAGATAGGTTTCCGTCTGTGAGAAATTATGATGTAAGTATGCGCAAAGATTAGATAGATGTGATTAGATTAGGCAGATTAGATAGCGACCGGGGTTCCGGCTGTTGTGTCGGGTAGCGGAATGAGGCTCTAGCAGCTGGGTACGAGACAATACTCTAGTTCATTTTATCTCCATTTTATCACATACGCCGTGGTTAGAGATGTCTTTTCGCTGACCTGCGCCCAGTTGTCCCACTCCATCACTCGCGATGAGTTGAGCCCCAGAACCGCAGCACCTCAATTAAGTCCATGAGTTTAACTCCAATCTCAACATAAATTATAGATATGTGAATATAGTTAACATCATGTTCTTCACCTGGCTGTCTTTATTTTGCGATATCTCCGAAATCGTTGAATCGCAGCTCCAAACGCTCGATTGTGGCTATATTTTGCACTGAATCTACAGCTGCTCACTGAATATTTGAGCTACTGCAAAACGGGAATCGACAAGTGGAAGAGCGTGATGTTTACATTTCACATAAACTGTATCCACTCGCTTATAAGGTAGCCCCATCAGATCCCGGAGGGAGTTGCGTGATACCCGGAGTGATGCAAAAGGCTTTCTACCAAAGTTAGATACCTTTCTCCAGCTCACTGTAAATTCTTAATTTCATAGACCTGAGTTATGAAGTCCCGAAATGTAGTTGATTCAGGGTCGGACTTTCAATGCCAAGGCGCTTGCGTACTCATGGACTTGATACACCACCCTCTGCGAAGGGCTGGGAACGAGACTAGCCGAAAGCTTAAGGAGCGTGTACTTTCCACACCGTTCCTTGTTGCTTTGCTGACCTTCACGTCGATGGTTGTTCCATCTTCGATCGCACCCACAACCTTCGGCCGATAAACGAGCTCGACACCACGACGATACTCACTGGAGATAGATATACTGCCGAGCACCCGAAGGTCTATCTACTTCTCCACAATTCGCCTCACTATAGCCCTCACAATAAGCGAGTTCGTTGGCAGCTCCATGCTAACGACGATACACCAACAGAACACTGCCGAGAGTTTCAGGTCTGTTTACTTCCCGCTGTTCCTTGCTGCTGACGATTTGCAGGCTGTTCATTCTCCTCCACTCTGCATCCTACAGTCGACCGATTTCGGTTTTCCCGTTCCCCCTCTCATCCCTGACTCAGTTCTTCGACATTTCTTTATTCGTGCAACAAGCGAGTTCATCGACAGCTGGAAACTGAAGACAAAATCATTGGCAAAATTACGAGAGAGCATGAGGTCAGTTTATTTCCTCACCGTTCCGCTGACAATTACTAGGCTTCGTTATTCCTTCCTGGTTTTGACAGCTCTTTCAACGGATTTATATATAGCTCGACATCGAAAGAACAGACTTCCGGAATACTCTCTCGGGCCCCGTGAGGTCTGCGCTCTGCGTCCTGCTGACAGTTATAGGATTTTCTTTCTCCTCACTGCCTACTGCTCGCCGTTATTGATAACTTTTGGTTCTACCTTCGATTGTCTTCTCTCTCGTCGGATAAGAATAATACTACCGACAATACACAAACCAGTTCTGTTTACGTCTCGCTGATAGTTGCTACGCTTTTCCTTCTCCTTACTTGCCTTCGAGTCGGTAGTAGTTCGGCTTTCGGTCGCCACTCCTTCGAATAGCAAGCGAATGTGCTGATAACGATGATGATACACTGATAGAACTGCACTGTCGAGAGTTGGAGGTCTATCTACCTCCCACCGCTCCTTGCCGTTGGCGATTGCAGGACTCTCTTTCTCCTTGCTGTCGATTACACTAAGTTCCTTCGGACAACTAGCGAGCTCGATACCGACGACGATACTCCGCCGACTCTCACCACTAATTCGACACTCCCGATTTACACTCCCGATTTTACACTCCCGATTTTACACTCCCAATTCCACACTCGGGACAATATGAAGGTCTTAGTGCATAATTTTACCTCCCCGCAGTTCCTCCCTGCTGAAGATTTTCAGATTCATCTTTCTCTCTCCTATCCTACAGCTCAAGGAATGTCTCACGCTTTTACTAGTTGTCATCTCCGGCGAATAAGGAACTTTGAGTCTATTGTTTAGTATGTTTGTTCGACTCAAGATAGCCGTTGCATTTTTTCTTTAGCTTCAGTTTCTTGTTAAATTACTGACCACGCTTTTATTGAACAATCCAACTCCATCGTCAATGTTTAATTGTCATCACTGTCGAATCTCACCTGGACCCTCTCTTTTCCTGGAGCTTGAGCTAAGACTAGCACTCAACCCGGCGTAGTAAGTCTACTTGTTCGCTTGGTAATGTCTTTCCGGCTCCTGGTTTCAATCACTTCTCGTTGCTCATCTGGCTAACCATGCTTGTCATCCAACAGGACAACTTCTGCTCTACTCGTCTCATTCGGTCGATGTTCAGCTAGTTATCCGCACACTTTACCTTCGAACCGAGACTTACCATCGATGGAATCTACATACATCGACTGTCTCTTCGTTTCCCAATATTTAGATTTCTCTCATCACACTCTAAACACCGGTGGAGTATGTTGATAGTTTGGGGTATGCCCAGTTCTTCGTTCCCTTATGTAGCAATGCCTTGCCTTTATCTCCATGTTGCTTTTTCAATTACTGATCACATCTTGCTTGAAATAGACATCTGAATCTTCAACGAACCACAACTCCATCGCCATTTACAGCGTTCTCTATCCTCGGACTAAAGCTTGATATCAATGAATCGACATGTACGCCCTCGATTCTCTCGTTTTACGGACTCTATTAAAGAGATTGTGGGCAACTCCCGATTCAACCTCATCGTCACCCCGGAGAGCTTGTTGACATTGACAAATTCTTTTGTGCATGTACTCCTCCAGTTATTCTTCTTCCGAGGCCATGCCTTCGTCTACAATATGCCTGTTCAGTTACTTTGATCCCCTCTGTGTCGCTCGGAGATCTTGAAGGTATAACTGTTCCTCGCTGACGGTTGTTAGACTATATGTTCCGACTCCGTTGCCAAGTAATTTACTTTGTCAAGAGCCCACTATGTAACTGGGTTGACCTGTTGACAAAGTGGAAAGGTTCAGTTATCAAGCAGTGACTGGGCCAAGCCAGTTGTCAAATGAGTGACATCATCAGCAGAGTTAATGTCCCCTATTACTCAGAACTCCCGACTGGGGTCATCTGTTGCTGTACGGTCTAGATACCCTACGTTCACCCCCTGAAGAACTGGCCTTGTAACGGTCATGATATTGGAATCTGTCCAACCCTGCATCTGTACGCGAGTCTGGTAGCTGGTAGCTGCAGACTGGCTAATTTGTTCTCGTCATTGTGTATATAGAGAGACCGGTAGATAATAAGAAAACACTATCACTTTTGGGCTTTACTCTCAGCTCCTGGCTACTTCAAAACAAACTTTCTATTTTTGATTACTAGGGCAAGAATCCAAATTGACCCAAATCGCAAGTATAGATCATTATAATTGGGCCAGCTTAAAAGATGGCCCTGTCCCCAAGTTCTCCACTTGGCTAATCGACTAGGCAGGCTTGCCAAATAGGTTGACCTAGTTGCAAAGCATGCCCCTTGCTAAGTAGGCTGGCCTCGACAAACTAAATTACTTGACAACGGGGTCGGAACATATACAACTAATTGCTATCGGTTGTAAACTCCATTTCCTTGTTTTCGTCCTCACTTTCCTGCGACGGTTATTGATAGTTCGTCTATAGCTGTTCGGTTTTTGATTACATTTACATCATTACGACAACAATAGGGTTCGTCATCTTCTCCACCAAGAAACACTTACCGGTTCTAAGAGGTCTGTTTCCTTCCCTATCTTTCGTCCCACTGATGGGTGTCGTGCTTCGTATTTCCTTCCTCGCTTTCGATCACGCTTACCTCCAATGGATTTATCGATAGCTTTCGGTTCAACCTCGCCGCCCTTACCCCGTATGGCTTTTCAGAATTGCCTTTGGTAAGTTTAGACCCTAACCCTTATGTTCATCTACATTTTGCTTGTTCTAGTACTTTGACACTGCTCAATATCGCTCGAGTAGCCTTGTTCGTATGTTCACTTACATTAGCCAACAGTTCGACACTGAGAACAACACATCCATGAAAGCAATCCCCCAGTATGCTGTGGATCTGTTTACTCCTCCGACATTCGCCTTACCTTTCCTACTCACTTTTCAAGGCTCACTCCGTCTATCGACGGCTTACGGTTCGCCTTTACTATCCGTCATCCCCGGCGGTGGAGATGTAAAATTTGTGAACTTTGGTACGTTTCCTACCGTACCTTTCACTCGTTGCTAAGGATGACCTGGAATTGCCTTTCCCATCAACTCGTTGCTTTTTCATTATGTTTTGATTTCAAATGTTGCTATCCACTCTATTTATCTAGCAAAGTTTAACTTTGTATTCAATGTTTACTTATTTATCGGTATTGTCTACTTTTGAGCTGAAGTTGATGGAATCGACATTTACACTCCGTTTATCTTGACAGGTTTTGCTGACCGTTTGTTCCACATAATAGAAACGTATAGGCAATATCTACCTCGGTTACTCCGACGGACAATAACTAAATTCCTTCTGCTTCCTCACTTGCCTCCTAGTTGATAGCTGTTTGGTTTCGATCGCACTCACCTCCTTCGGACAGTAATCGGGATTGTGTACAGCTCGACACTAACGATTCCTATGAGGTCAGTGTACTTCTCTGCCGTTTGCCACATTGACAGTGGCTAGGCTTCGTCCTTCCTGGCTTCTGAGAGTTCTCACTTTCAACAGATTTGTCGACAGCTCTCGACTCAGCCTTCGCTAGTCCTCACCACTGTAGAGAAAAAATTGTTCGGTCTACTGCCTTTAGTACGCTCCTATGAATCGGGAGGCCATACGTACCCAGTTTGTCTTGCTAACGATTATTTCGCCTCCTCGCTTAGCTCCAACAGGCGATAAGAGTTCATTGATATCTTTCGGTTCAACCACACAACTCCTATGCAAGAGCTCATGACCCCAGGAGCAGGAATCTTTGAGCCTACTCTGTCTGGTATATCTTCGTTCCGTGAGGCTATTTCTTCCCCGCTACATTTTCTCCAGCTGGCGGTCATGAAGCTTTACATTGGTTAGCTTGCTTTGGATGGCTCCCACCTGTGGTGTAAAAAGTCTGTCCCTGACGTCCGATGGCTTGTCCGAAACATTCTACCTCGGAGAGCAAGAGTTTCTCAACAGCTGGGACATTGAAGTTACGACTGGTAGTAAACTACACCAATGCAAAAATCTAGATAACTATACTAAATATTGCCTAGAATATAGTAGCAGTGAGCAAAACGTCTGAAGTGTTGCTGGTGCATGATAAGCAAATAGAAATTTGAAGTTATTTTAAGGAACTCTGGAGTTCTATAACTGCGTTACGTTCTAGGGCTACCCAATAGATTACTACACTCGTCCGTATGTAGGCCAGAAAGACTCCGCCATGAACACCCTTACTAGGAATAAATTAATGACACGGAATCAATTGCTTAAAATAAATCAACAGAAACAATGTCACTCGAGGGCGGCTTGACGCGTGGTACACTAGTAAAGTATTTTCGCCCTGCCACAAACAAAAATGAGCAGCTGAGTGGGTAAGCTGTTGAGTTCATTTAGACTTTACCTGGACAACGACGATCCCACCAAAATTATGAGTGCGGGGTATTATCAGCCTTTCCTGCACCATCAATTTCCTGATTGACATTCTCGTCGTCCGCCTCCATTGACGTAGCTAGCGCACGCGTAAGCCTTCCTTCGTTTGTGTCGGGATCTTCATCCTCCAGAGACATAGCAAGTGCAAGATGAAGTCTTTCCTCGTCTGTCCCAAAATCGTCGTCATCGTCACTTTTCTGCGATATCTGAAGCGGATGCCGTAATCTTCCTTCGCCGTCGTTGCTGTCCAGTCCATGCTCCAATCTGTTCTGCTCCGTCAAGCTCGGTAACGCTTCACGGTTCTTGCGTATTGAAGCCAACTTAGCGATGGCAGCTACTGTGGAGGCATGATCCCCGCCCAACGTCGTCCGATATCTATTAGTCACTTCAATCTGTAATTCCTCGGCCTCCTTCCACCGCCTCTGCTTCCCGTATGTCGATGCGAGGTTGGCCATGCTGGTCAAGGTATCTGGATGCTCTTGGCCAAGTACCCTCATTCTCGTCTCCATGACCTGCACCTCCAGCACCTCGGCCTCCTTCAATCGCCCTTGGTTCCTATATGTCGATGCGAGGTTGGCCATGCTGGTCAAGGTATCTGGATGCTCTAGGCCGAGTACCCTCCTTCTCGTCACCATGACCTGCACCTCCAGCTCCTCAGCCTCCTTCAATCGCCCTTGGTTCCTATATGTCGATGCGAGGTTGGATATGCTGGTCAAGGTATCTGGATGCTCTAGGCCGAGTACCCTCTTTCTCGTCTCCATGACCTGCACCTCCAGCACCTCAGCCTTCTTCAATCGCCCTTGGTTCCTGTATGTCGATGCGAGGTTGGATTCGCTGGTCAAGGTATCTGGATGCTCAAGGCCGAGTACCCTCCTTCTCATCTTCATGACCTGCACCTCCAGCTGCTTGGCCTCTTTCAATCGCCCTTGGTTCGTGTATGTCGATGCGAGGTTGGCCATGCTGGTCAAGGTATCTGGATGCTCTAGGCCGAGTACCCTCATTCTCGTCTCCATGACCTGCACCTCCAGCTGCTCGGCCTCCTTCCATTGCCCTTGGTTCCTATATGTCGATGCTCGGTTGGCCATGCTGGTCAAGGTATCTGGATGCTCTAGGCCGAGTACCCTCCTTCTCGTCTCCATGACCTGCACCTCCAGCTGCTCGGCCTCCTTCCATCGCCCTTGGTTCTTGTATGTCGATGCTCGGTTGGATTCGCTGGTCAAGGTATCTGGATGCTCTAGGCCGAGTACCCTCATTCTCGTCTCCATGACCTGCACCTTCAGCTCCTCGGCCTCCGTCCATCGCCCCTGGTTCGTGTATGTCGATGCAAGGCTGACCATGCTGGTCAAAGTATCTGGATGATCTTGGCCGAGTACCCTCTTTCTCTTCTCTAAACTTTGCTGAAGCTTTTCAGTGGGCGTACCTGGTAGGCTGTTCGTGTTCAACTCTGTATCCTCAACCAAGTGACTACTATTTACGGTTCTCTCTTCCTGACCCGGTAACAGCAGAGTTGGAGGTGTTGGATATTCATCATACTCTTTTCTGTTATCCGACGGGTTCGACTCGAACTCCAAGTCCCTACTCCAACCAGATTTTTCATCTTCATCAGACCCACCGGCTTGTACTCCCCCAGAGTCGGAATCCGAACTGCCCTTTGCCTTATCCTCTTGCAGGCGTGGAACGAACAGCGCAACCTGTTGCATATGACCTCCTAAATGGTGCCGCAGACGCTGGGCAGATTGCTTATCCCCGCAGAGAGGACACGGCTGTTTCGATTCATTCGGTCGCTCGCATCTGTCTATTACCGTCTTCAGCTGGCCCTCCTTATATGACCCAGAGTGTTGCTTTTGTAGGTGGTTTTGGAAAGCCGAGCGGGCAGGGAATGCGTCATCGCAAGCGCTGCAGTACCACTCGCGACGGTGAAACTCTATTTCATGCTCGAACCAGTCGTGTCTGCTACCAAAGAGGTAATCTGACTTCGGACAACCTTGAAATGTACATACATAAGGTCGAAGGTCCCGGAACACGTGTCTCCTTTGAAGAGTCAGCCCAGCAACTAGCGTCATCATGAATAGACTTGATTAAACGAAAGAAGAAAATTTTATAACATACATCCAAGAATGCCAGCCAGTGACTTGAATGATCTGATGACAGTATGCACAAAGAAAAGGTTTTCCGTCATAAGCACTCTCTTGGTCTGGAGGTGGTGGTAGGCGCAGGGTGTTTTCGTCTCCAGATGCGGTCGATGCGTACGAGGTTTGAGATTGGTCAGTGTCCGAGTATGTATCGCAAGTTTGTGTCTCTCTCTGAGTAATGATCGATACAGTAGTTTGTGTTTTCGTCGTTAGTGCAATGGTTGGGGGACTGCTCATCGACCCACGAGGCTCATGCCAAATCTCCTTCTCCTCATCCTGGCGTGAAATTCCAAATATATTCCCATCATTTTGAATATTCCGGTCTTGTTGCAATTTCAAAATAGTTGGGCCTTCCTCTATAGGCATACCTGGATATCGGCCAGCAATTTTCTCGTGATGAATCCTATAGTATTCCAGGAGCTGGCGCCGCCTAGTATTTGCTCTTCCAAGACGATCAGTTAAGTATTTTTCGGCTCCACGAAACTTGTTTTCGACGTGTTGTAAGTCATAAAACTCGTAATGAGACACATCAATGTCACGGCACTTTTCCAGTCTATCTCGGGGTGCAGGATTTCGTATGGTGACGGCAAATTCGTAAAGACATGTAATTACGTCCGCGATATCGACGAAGCACTCGTCCAATTCGGGGTTGCCAGATCTTGGTTCGGTCCCACTCTCTTCGGGATCTTGTCCGTATGGTTCGGCGACATGTGGGGTGTCGTCGAAGTGCGACTCGCCAGCTGCGGAAACGATATCGATAGCTATTCCAAACACCATTAACATTGGGAATGGCCTATTAACGATAGGTTTACCATCTATTAAATCTGTATCGAGTCCTTCCAAAAGCTCCAAGACCATTTCTTTAATTTTGGACGCCTCATGGAGGCGGTAATCTAAAGACATACGGTTTCGTCGGTGCGCCGCAGTGCTTTCAGCCCAAACTTTGAATCTCCCAACCTCTTCCCATAGCCTTGTTTCATATGTCTCGAACCCACCCTTTGCAAACAACGAGAGGAGAGTCGAGATCGAATTAAGGCAGCGGTTATGTAGCGAGTAAATCGAAACTGCCGAACCTATCCCTTCATGTGCCATAACGAAAGTTCTCCGGGTTGGGGGTCCGACGAGAAAGAGCAGTAATGCGGACGCGCTCTAGCAGCTGTTGTTTTAAGCCCCGGACTAGTGATGGTGGAGTGTGGATGGGGAAGTATCGTATGTTGCTAGAATCATGTTCAAATGGAAAACCTAACCCGATTTACCCCACTTCGACATTCCCCGCTCGACTTCAGGGAGAGGCTGAAAAGCTATGTATCACCACCGTCACCATCATCCTTCTTGCCATCAGTAGACAATGCGCTTTTCCATCCGAATTTAATCTTCGAACAATATTATCTTCGAATACAGTTTCACCAACATGGTAACCGGCATAGAAGTAGCTGGACTGGCCTTAGCGATATTCCCTATCGCCCTCAAAGGTCTCGGATTCTACCTCGAATGTGCTCAAAAGATTAAGGAAGCGAGGGCATACACAGGCAAATTGAAACGATTACATCGAAAACTCAAGATGGAGAAGATCAAGTTTGAGAACACGTGCGAGCTTCTTCTTGAAGGAATGGTATCTGCTGAAGAGGTGAAGTGCCCGGTGAGCGGGAGTGGCTGGGAGGCGCCCGGATTCCAGGAAGTTCTAAAGCAGCGTCTGAGGCCTCAGGATATCCAGACAATAATTGATGTCATGGGAGATTTGAAGACTTACCTTCAGGAGTTGGTGGATGCGATCGGGATTGACAGTATTAAGCTTGACGAGAATAATAAGGTACGCATCTCAAGTGATACCCGTCCTCAGACGAGTGAAGCTTTCGTTAACCCCTTCTACAATGTATCTAGCCTTCTTGGCTTGACTTGCAATGGCATAAACTGAAGCTCGTTCTTGAACACGATAACTACCTTAATACGCTGAAGCAGATCAGAGACATAAATTCCGACTTGGAACAGATTACGATGCAACGGACGAAAAAACCCCCGCCACCGATACCTACCAAGCAATCGCTCGCCATTGAGAATTACAATCGTATACGAAGCCACGCAATGAACCTTTACGGCGTCTTCCAAGAGAAGTTTCGATCTGCTCAATGCCTTTGCAGCCACAATGCGAGCCTTCGGCTAGAGAATCATAAGGACCAGGATGAGCTCAGATTGAAGGTTTTGATCGATTATAAATACGTTCCTGCAACAAATACACCACTTTCGCGGAACTTGACGAAGCAGAACTGGCTGGCTTTAGAGTTCGAACCTGTGCAGGGCCAGAATAAAGGCGCTCAATCCAACCATGCGGAAGGTCTACACGCTCATGAGTCGGAAGATTCACCCAGTCCTACGCCCTCAAAGGAGTCGCCGGGAAGATGGAAGGAGTTTAGGGAGATGGCAAGGGGTGTGAAGATAAACGTCAAGGATACTATGCGGTGAGTGCTTGCAATGGTGTGTTGACATTGAACGGGAGGGTAATAACATTGGCAGTAGTCCATCGAAGATGACAAACAGGACAGTTAGCTTCGTCGATGATAAGCCACCTCCGAGTAAACGAATAGAAGTCCGAAAGGCTTCACTCAATACCGTCCCCGACACAGCGAAAAGAATCGAAGACTTGTGTTCTGAACTCGGGAAAGCAACCGCCACACGCTCTAATTTGTGCATCGGAATTCTGGTTGATGCGTCAAACGAGAGGTGGCATCGTATCTGGCCACCACCGCCCTCACTATTACAATCACCCTACGTACCAGAATCGGTGCCACTCGATGAGCTTCTTCACCCAGGATGTCTGGAGAAGTGGGATCGATTGAACTTGGGAGTGAAACTTGCATCGGCAGTTATGCAGCTGCATGGAACACCGTGGCTGGGTGAGAGTTGGGGGGGAAACGATATACTCTTTATGCAGAAAGTTATTACGCGTCGCATGAAGACCGGTAATCTCCCATGTCAATATGTTCAGACTTACGAACCGGTGATCGATCAGCCATTTGTTCGTCGGATGTTTGGATCATCGGAAGCACTGGTTCCATTAGAACAGATCACGCCGCCGCCACAGGAGAACGTTCTTCCCGAATACAACAAAAGCCTGTTTTCACTCGGTATCGTCCTCACAGAGCTTTGGTTCGAAAGACGGATCGAAGAGCTACGAACTCAACCCAGTCAGGCGTTGGCCAGTAATACTCAAGATTCTACTAGCTACATCCCAACTATGGATCATGCGGACTATGCAACTGCTCAGCAGTGTATCGGAAAACTCAATACTTATGCCGGAGATAAATATGGGCTTGCGGTGTCTCGCTGTATCGACGGTCTTAATCGGCCCGGCGAACCCCCGAGAGCGTCGCAGAATACATTGGATAACGAGGTTTTCAAAAACGATGTCTACATTAACATCGTCTGCCTCCTCGAGAAGAACCTTGAAGTATATCTACCAAGGGTGTGAATATAGAATTAAGCTAACGTTGATATTCCGTTAGTTAAATTCCAAGTCCATTGTAATCGGATGAACATGCCATGGGAATGATATAGTGCAGTGGTAGATTCGAAGTGTGAACGTCTTTTGCTTGAAATTATGTTGGAGTTTCTGAGTTTCTTTTGGCTGAAAATTTTGACTTCCCAGGCGCTAGGCTTGGGTTTTATGCCAAGGTACATAAAACATAGTACCATCACCCTCATCTCGCCTGACTCCGGTCGTAACCAACACGTGTACCTCGTCGCCTCGTCTGTCGCGACCCCACTATCCCACATGAGCCATTCTACTATACCATCACTGTGCTTCTCCTCCACCTTTCGTAACACTTTCGGCAGCACACGCCTCGGTCGGCTTCGACGCCGTAATCTTCTACGACCCCCACACGGCACATCTCTCAACCCCTTCACTGGCGCCGACTCCAATGAACTCCGCCCCACACACAGGGCGCTTCTCCCATCGCAAACAAGCCCATAGTGCACCATCTGCCTGAATGGTGCGAAAAAGCCGGCTTTGACTCTTCGTAACCCCGTCCTCTGACAACTTCTCATAGGTATCCTGGTGCAAACTGTGACCGATCACCACGCCGCCACTCAATTCTTCCTCCGTTCTCACAGAATTAGAAACCGTGCTCTACATAATCTCGAAGCATGCTCCTCCATCAACAACAGCCTCAACACCGTCGGAATCGCACACAAGAAGAGATTGCTAAACTCCGACTTCGCCGTCATCCCTACACCCTCGTAACCACTCTCGGCGTGGATAACTACCAGAATCGACTTCGACGCAGACCTCGGGCGCAGATCGCGGAAATATCGTAGCGCGGGCGGTGGCAAGGGCAGAAGATGCAGTGGGGTGGTGGTGTACTACGGACTACTGGGGAGGGTGCCATCGAAGGACAGGAATCCGACGTCCTCGTCATCGCTCCCGTCGGAAAACTCTCGAGCTGCTCCGGCCTCCCCGATGGCGACGTTAGGTTCCTCATAACCTCCGCTCCATCACACGCACTTGAGAACCTCTCGGCACTCCCCTCCCACCATGGAAGGCCCTGTCGTTAACCCTCCACTCCACCCCTTACGACCCAGGAATCTACTTGTCCTACGCTGGATGCCGAAATTCGCCAATCGCAACCCGCGTCTCAACACCCTCCACGAAAACGTACTACCCTGCTTCGCAAATGCGCGGTGACAGAACAAGTGGCTGGCGGAGGAACTCTAATTGCTAGGTATCCTTTTTGTCGGCGAGACGGACGCCACCGAGGAATCGCCACAAGAGCGGTATGACGTGTGCTCCATGAACAGCACCCCGCTTTTTAAAAACCGATCCATAGTAGTGGACATCCACCCACACGTCCCGCCAATCACTACATACTTCCCCGCCCTTCCGCGCCCGTGTTTATGCCCGCGTCGACACCATGCATATGTACCACTTCACCTGCCTCAGGGTCACATTGAGCGATCCTACCAAATCATCAGTCATTAAAGTCGACACCTCCGCCACACTCAGCGAGAAGGCGGATGGACAGTCATCTCGGAAGCGGCGGTAGAAAAGTCGGTCCATGGTTTGGGATGCGTGAGCGGCAAGGGAATTAGATTGATGGGGTGTATTCTTGTGGATGGCGCGGAAGTGGGCGGGAATGCGAAGTTGGAGAGATGTATGGTTGGAAGGAAGGCAATAGTGGAGAGGAAGTGTTTGCTGAAGAATTTTGAGATGATGAATAGATTAGAGGTCGTGGACGGGAGTAAGTGCTTCTATATCCCCGGGCGGTGGTGTTGGGTAGGGCTTAGGATGCATGCTGACTTTGGTGTATAGTGAAAGCGAAGAACGAACGGTCTGTAACGCTTAGTGAGGAAGGGAAGACCGGGGACGAAGGGAGCGAGCGGGATGGTGGGAGAAGGACGATGGGTATTCAAATGTGGATACTAATACTGTGAAGGCGAAGAGCGACGATTGGAAATGACGCGAGGTATACGCGCGATGGACATGCAAAAGTTCGGAGTTTGGAGCTGGGAATATAGGCTAGCGTCTTTTACGTTTCTTTGTGATTATATTAACTCCATGTTCCCCGGCATGACATCCAAATTTTGGAGTCTTTTGTGCTGCACAACATCTAACTGTAAATTTATATGTAGTAGCACGGCGTCGTAATATTTTGTGTGGCACTATTTACAGTATTTAAAGTTTGGACTTTATGCAGCTCCCAGCAGCACTCGATGTTAAAAATAGAGTGATAGAGAAGCTTGATTGTACTATCTAAGAGGGCAACAAAGGCCATATATATACGGTAGTCCTTGTACGAATACGTACGTACTCATCTATGTATAGAGACGGTTGAACACCGTAAGCCCATATGAATACCGGCCGTACGAAGACTGATATCTATTTATGCAACGCTCGACTCCCAGCAACACTTGACTCCCAGCACTTGACTCCCAGTCCTCAGTTACACTCTCCCGAGTGCATTTAACTGCATTGTTAACTGCACTTCTGGTATACTCGACTCCAAGCTCACTCTCGGGAGTATTCTTGGTCAAGAACACATTGGCCGCCGCTCAAGAACGGCTCAGCGGATTTGGGATCAGAGAGCCTGAGAATATAGAGTGCATCAAATAATTATTCGATGCCTAACAAGTGTCTCAATTAGACCAAAATTCATCAAGTTAACATGGGTAGTTGATTGAGTGTATGGAATCCCCACAGGCATAACTATCCACTACCCCATGTTAACTTCTTTGATTTTGGTCCGATTAAGGCACTTGTTAGGCATGAAATGATCTAATCAATTTACTCTAAATGATCGTGGTCTCAGGTTGTGAATGGGCAGTGCCTTTCTCCAGCGGTGGCTATTTTTGTGTTTTTGGAGCGACTATTTGCAGCGCACTAGGGATCGAGTGCACTTGGGAGTATACACTCGGGCGCACTTAGGAGTATGTAGTCGAGTGCAGCTGGGAGTATACACTTGTGCGCACTTGGAAGCATGCACTTGAGTGAATCCAGGAGCATGACCTGGAGGATAGAGTCAAGAGCACCTAGGAGCATACACATGAGTGAACTTGGGAGGATCCACTCGACTGCACTTGGGAGCATGACTTCTGGAGGATGGAGTGCAGTGTAGTGCAGTGCAGTTGGGAGCAGTATAAACTCTGCATTCTGGATATTGTGCACGGTGCCTTTCAAGTTCACACAGCGCCATGTACATGTATATATATCTCTAATTTATATTTTATGCTACAAGTCTAACACTGGGTTTTTACGCACAGCGCCGTGATACTGCACGGCACTGTTAACAATATCTACATCCCAATGCTTTACTTTCCCGACACCTAGCTCCCAGCTACGCTCAACTCCATACTCCCGGGAGCGCTTGACTCCACATTTCTCTCCCTCATCCAAAATACAAAACTGGCTGCTGCTCAAGAACAGCTGGCTAATTCCAGGATCTCAAGCGTGGTCATTTACTCGCCAGTTTTTCAAGTAATGGAACACTGGAAATCTCATTCCAGAATTAGTGTTGGCATTTAAAATGACTCTTGGGCTGAGTTAGGTTTTTGAATATCCCATTACTTGAAAATCTGGCGAGTAAAACGCATTGAGTACATCATTTCACGTCTAACAATCGTCTCAATGGGACCAGAACTCATGGCGTTGTCATTGCAAAATACTAGCCGCTGTATGCACAATAACGCACTCGGTAATACCATTATTTGCTAAGAAATGCCAAGACACTGCCTTGTCAAAGTGTCCGACCCCTGAACTCATTGACTCTCCATTCTACATCTACTCCTCAGATTCTACGTCAACGTTAAAGTCGATATTGCGCTCTTCTACTGCTCTCGATCGTCCACACCTCCGCACTCGTCAACGCCTGTTCTCGTCCCTCTTCCTACGGCCCCTGCCCTCATCCGTTTTCTACGCCTATGCCTTCGTCCATGGCTCCATTCGTCTGCACTTTGCACCTACATCTACGCGTCGTCTATACCATTCTATGCCAGGCCTTCTGATGTTCTCCCGCATAGCGCGTACGGCTGGGCTCCTCTCGATTGTGCACGCCCCCGACTAAGCCGTTGTCGCCGCCGAGTATTCTCACCGCGCGACCTATAACTCACTAGTTCTTCAGGTTATCCAGACTAGACTTGCTGATGCTTAGGTCTGGGCGTATACTAAATTCACTAGCACCCACCTGGACCTGACATAGGCACTGTGTTTACTACAGAGTGTAGCAAAGAAGACGGGGTGTTTTGCATGAAATAGTCAGGCCCTCCGACCTCTGGCGCCGTCTCTCCTCCGCCGTTGTCCACTTCTCTGGCCTTGTCTCAGCCCTCGTTTACTCCGCCGTCGTCTACCACTCTGGCCTCGTGTTCGTCCGCGCCGTTCTCTATGCCCCCATCTACACCATGTCCTGTACTGCACCCCGTCATCTACGCCCACCTCCGGCATCATCTACCCCTCCGACGTCATCTTCCCTACTACACTACTGGATGAATGACAGCGGTTTCACGATAGTTTGATGGTGTCCGCTCTTTCCACTGACGGATTGAGTGTATCAGCGATACAGTGAACCCTTGTGGACTTTACTTGACAGAGAAGTCGACTCCAACCCCACGATGACTTTAGCGACTCGGTACTACTCAGTATTGACTTGGCCGGTAGTCTTTACAGCAACTCGCCGGAACGGATGTTTTACCCCAGTTACACGGGAAGCAATAGTCAAGACAGGTAGACGTTAAAATATTACGCATGGGGAGCATCCGCCAGCTCAGCTCCGTCAACCCATGATACAGTGTACCCTCGCGAACTTCACTAGACAGAACGACTAATGTGATTGAGTGAGGGGGGAAGGGTGGGAGGAGAAGTGAGGTGTATGGCTTGATTAGTGGAGAGGTTGAGTGTATTATGTGGTTTTTATTGGAGGAGTTATGTAATGGTTTTGGGATTGTTGTAGCCTTAGAGCCGGATCTATGAACATCTTAATATAAGTAGTTAGGCTCCACCGAGAAATAGACACCATCTTTAACCTCAATCATAACAAGTTATTGCAGGGGAGGCAGACTGGATTAGCATCAATGTAAAGATGCCAGTGTACCCCTATTATGTATCGGTAATGGGTGAGAAAGCCACAACTTGGACACTGGGGTTTTCCCTGGAGTAGCGAGGAAATTGGAGTATGTATTTATGCCATAATCGGTAACGGTTGAATGTATTATGATTAAAACATGACTCCGCGGTGAATGTGCACTTTGGAATCGATCGGACGGCATCGGCGGTCGGTAGGCGATTCTTTTGGCCGCGGCGGTACTAGACGGTCAAACATTATGTTAAAGGGTGCGCAGCCTGCCATCGAGCGAAGTCGACTAACCAGAACAAAAACCATACGACTTGCTGCAACCCCTGGAGGTCCCAAATGAGTGATGGCAATGAATCAACATCGACTTCATCACTAAGCAGCCGGTGAGCAATGGCAGCGACACGACCATTACCTTCGTTGAGGCTCTAACGAAACGAGCCATCTGGGCTGCCACAACGGAGAAAGATCTGACGGCCTATCGATTTGCGGAATCTTCATCAATGTCTTCTTTCGGCTACACGGGATCCCGGAGTCGATCGTCGACGACAGATGTAAGAGTCACCTCCGACTTCTGGCAGCATTCGGCAGACGAAACTGCGAATGTCGACTGCCTTCCACCTGCAGACTGATTATGCTCTAGGAAGCTGAGTATGAGAAAGTTCTACGATGTGGTTTAGTTATTTCGGGGGCGTGAAAATATTGGAACATAATTACTCGGGTCAGGTAGTAAAAGATCGGATGGCTCCATTTTTGGCAAGTTACAACCTAAAAATGATAAGATCTGAGAACGCCAAAATGTAGTATTGGGTAAACGCGATCTGGATATTGACAGAGGGGGGACCTGTGTGGTTTGATTATACTCTGAATACCCTGCTCTTGCAACAAAACTAGTTACCAGAAATGGGGTCCGATATCTTACTGCCCGTACGAGAGTATGTGATCTGATGGTGTCGACCAAGGGTAAATGTTACTGGTACATACTTACATTAGCTGAAAGTCGATGCGCTGCTATTTTTGGGCTGTGATTTACCTTAATTGCGTGTTAGCCATCACATCTGGTGTAGGTACCAGGAACAGGGATGTGAGCATTCCTAATCCAAGGTGGTACACAATTGGCGTGAGCTTGTCTAGGCGCTAGATCGATAACGGCGTCGCTAACGTCTTCACAGGGATGTAAACAGGGTCAAACACGCAGCTCAAAACAGACTGCAAGGTGTCGTCACCCAGCGCGATATAGGACCATGAGTTCCCTTCTTGATTCGCCATGTTTTTTTGGTTTATGACTTGCGACGTTTCTTAGCGCAACCCCCACACTAAACTGTTCCAACTTTCCAACTTCCATAGCCTACAGTAGTATCGGAACCTGTACCACACGTTTCGAGACTAAGCCTACACCATGCATACCACAATCCTAAAAAGCTCACTGCATGCAGGAGCGTCAGGGAAGGTTGTTGCGCAGCTCCTCACTGGTTGTTATGGTGGTGATGAGATTGAGAGCACTAGTGCGAGCCTCAACATCTACCATCTCCAATCTGCGGCTACTGCATCATTCTGCAGGCTACTCGTCGGTTCACCAAGTTATTGGACACGTGACAAACCGGTTAGGGTTAGTACGTGTCCAATAACTTGGTGAACTGACGAGTAAGGCATCGACGACTGGCGCCCGAAAGGTTGGAGGGACTCGTCCGGCAATGGGACTGAACCAATCTGGTACCTCACCTATCATTGGCAGAGTATGCCTGGGCTTTTGTATGTATCAACTGACTATGCCCCGCTGCTCAGGGATTGCCAAAAAGCCCCGCATTTCGCCCCACTGTTCTTCAGTACGCGCCGCCTCCAAAAGAGCTCAGCTTTACCATTTCCCAACACCTCTTCAAAGTCCAACTTTGATGCCACAGACCACAGAACACTTCAGGTATATCCGGAGTTTCCTATTTGTTAACCTGTCTAACACCCGCAGCGACTATACCTAGCGACAGCATGTCTAGCAGTAGGACCACTAACCAAGGAATCGGACCCACAAGCAACAGTTACAACACCGCTGCACGGGACAACACGATCATCAGCGGGAACCAAATTACAGTCGACAGTAACAACCCCACCACAAACAACTTCTTCTCAAAAGGTCGCACTCAAAGTCGCGAAGCCTTGGAGAAGTTAGGTAGGTGATCTTTAGAGAAGCTATATTATGGTTTCTCATAACTGACCTCGCTGCCTCCAGTTGAAGAGGAAATCGATTGGGATATTCTCTCGCCCCACTTGTCCGTCGCCGACCAGGACAAGTATCGATCCACGATCTCACCTCTTGACCGGAACGAGCCGAAATACTTTTGGATCACCAGGAACATTGACTTCACCCAGTGGGAATCAGATAAGAATTCGCAAGCTCTGTGGCTATCTGGACCACATGACCGCGGAATGAAAGAGGTGTCCTCGCACATCATCGAAGCTACCAAGGAGAAAGCCATCCAACCAAACAGTTCAGTATTGTACTTCTTCTGTTCAACTGCGACAACGGCTCAGGGTTCGATCGCCACTGTCTTCGCCCACACACTGCTCCACCAGATTGTCTGCTCTATAAGTGCTGATAAAGCCAAATCAATCGCTACGACATTCCTCAGGTCTTTTCTGGGGGAACATATCCGGCAGCGGCGCTTGTCGCGTTTCAAGAAAGGCGACTCTCTACCGACGTCAATAAAAAACATCCTTAATGTTCCTGATAATGAACTTCACAGAGCTTTAGTGGAAGCCACAAAGGCAGCCAAAATTCAAGATTTGTCCATCATCATCGATGGGATTGACATTACACTGGAGGGAAAAGTGTTTGTTCAAAACATCTACTTATTTGTGAAGGATATGATAAGTGCGGCACCAAAGTTTAAGGCTATGTTTACAACCCTTCAAAATGTGGATCTCCAGAAAATGCTGGGCAGACTTCCGTGCACTTGCATTGAATACGACAAGGAGCGAAAAGGTTTGCTTATCCTATTCTCTAGTCTAGATCCGAGCTTCTAACCAGCCAATCCAGAGTGTCTTCGTTCTCTGCAGCATGACGATACACGGTATGACAAGATTGTGAAAGAGCATCATGGTTCGCTGGAGTGGCTTTGGAATCACCCACAATATCTCAAATGGTCGGCATCAACAACCTCCAGCCTCCTATACATTGAAGGGAAGCCTGGTAGTGGGAAAAGCACCCTCGCAAAATATTTCGAAAAAAACTTTGCGGAAAGAGTGCCAATTGACAATTCCAGTACTGTGGCCCATTACTTCTACACTTTTCGGGGGACCCAATTGGAATCTAGTCATGACAATATGCTACGGTCAATTCTCTTCAGTATACTCCAGCAGGATGAGTCAGCTTTTTTCCATTTCCAATTCGAATTCCGGAAATTTAGACACCACAACAACCGATTGGAATGGCCTTATGACTCTCTAAAATCTGTTCTATCCTCTTTCGAAAACCATCACCCAACAAGACCACTTTACCTCATTCTTGATGCGATGGACGAGTCCGAAGAAAAGGACAGACGCGACATTATACAATTGGTGTGCAGACTTTGTTCTGCAGGAAACTCCTCTGTAAAGGTTTTTCTTGCAAGTCGTCCGGTTGCCGAGCTCACTCACCAGATCGAAAATTACCATAATGTCATAAGGCTGCAGGATGAGAATAAGGATGATATTCAGAAATTTATAAATGACTTCCTCCCCGGCCTCAAGTTGACAGATCAATACTGCCACGAAGCTGCAAACTATATAATGGCCAATGCCGAGGGTGTGTTCGTATGGGTACAGCTGGTTAAAGCTGAGCTATTGCGCATGCATGAAGCCGGCCATAACGATACGCAAATCATAGACCGTCTAAAATACCTACCCACTGAACTGGTGAAGTTCTACGAACTTATGCTTGACAGGCTGGAGAAGGAAGGCAAGGACTTGGATGTCACAGATGGAATAACAATCTTCAAGTTCGTTCTGTTTGCACTTCGCCCCTTGACAGTTTTAGAATTACAACATATTCTTGCTCTCCAACATGTTTTTGCTATCCCGGGTGATCCCAATAGCCAATTCAACCCGTCACATCCGGAATTCAAGAAAAACCTGTTCAAGGAAATCGAGAAGAGAATTGTGCACTGTGGAGGTAACTTTGTGGAAATTACTGGTATCCCCCTCGTGAAAGATATCATCAATATATGACTAATTACCACTAGCGGATAAAACGGTTCAACTGATGCATCAAACCGCTCGCGAGTTTTTTCTCCTGATCGAACAAGATAAACGGCAATCAAGATTCGCATTTAATTGTGAGGAAACGCATAGAGCAATTACTATAGCTTCGGTTCGGTATTTGATGCTATGTTTCACCAACCCTGACCCTGCCATGCAACATACTCTCTCGGAGATCAAGAATTGGGGTTCGGAAGGCTTTCAAAAATATGCCAGATATATGGGCCAGTGGCCGTGGATCAACTATGCTCTTCGAAATCTCAAAGCCCACCATGATTTATGTGATCAGAAGAGATCTGTTTTACGGCTAATCCACACACTTATTGAACAGTTGGCCGAAAATCAATGGTGCGAATTTCTAGGAAATTGGATAGCCGATCACTTCAGATCGACCAAATTTGCCTGGGATTTCATGTCGGATATGGCAACTTTGATGCCTCTGCGGTACATCGTCAGCCAAACTTCTAAGGACTTCAAGTACAAAATTCTTGATGCTGCTGCAGCGTTGAATTTGTTACGAGTAGTTGAATCACTGCTGCCACCTTGCAGGCAAATCGACTCTCAAGTTCGGAGGGAGACACCTTTGATTTTATGTGCGAGGAAGGGGCTTGTGGACGCTTTCCGAGTGCTTGCTGATGTAAATGAGGACTTAAACGCTAAAGACATCGCAGGGCGGACGGCATTACATCATGCATCTAAGAATGGTCACGAGGCCATTGTTCGACAGTTGTTAAGTCAGGGAGCTAACAAGGGGGCAAAAGATCGCCGTGGATTAATAGCACTGCAACTAGCTCTTAAGACGTTGTGAGCTCTCTCTTTCTGTTTGACTAAGCTCCATCTGTTCATAGCTAACCTATATGAATGGACTCATGGATTAGCCCGTGAGTCTTCCCAGGCTTTCACCTGCTAAGATAATGAGTGGCTGAACAGGGGTTGGTGGCTCGATTCAATAGTTTGTGAGTTCTAAAACAACTACTTTGCGTAGCGAAAATTTGTACCTAACCTACGCCCGATGCCTGAATTGTGTAGGGAGTAAGTCGCCAACACATGTGGCAAGTGGACAGAAGGCGTTAACGTGAGCCTGATGGCTTGATCTGATAGCAAGTGAGTTTCTGTGCAAGTATATCACACGATGTTATGTTTTGCTGACTGGAATCGAATAGAGAGTGAGTTGGACTGTTTGATGATATTTAACGCAGCAATGAGACTGCTAATGTGAACACTATGACCCGGTTTTGTAGTGGGTGAGCTTATCTCAAAAGGACGTGAATGGTGTACGCGGTAGTCGTGGGCAACAAGCTGATTTAATAGCTGGTGAGAATCATACAAGCAGTCTATATATGAATATCGAGATTTAACCTGAGTTTAACGGTTCTGCTGAAGCCAGTGAGTTTTCTCCGAAATAATAGTGCCAATTGTGCACGCTAAGTTTGAGCCTAACGAGTCGATTTAACAGAATGTGAGTCACTGAAAGATCATTCTATTACCTGGCAAGATGGTTGACTGAACTGGCGTGGTGACTTATGAACAGCAAGTAAGTTAACTCCGCCTTCCCTTTGTGATAGTAATTAACATGGACTCGATGGTTTCGTGCGGCAGCTAGTGAGCCTCTGCACCAATGACCTCCATTGCGATAATTGGTTGCTAACGTGAGCCTGATGACTTGATTCAACAGTTAGTGAGACTATACCTCAACAACCTGCACCGCGATAACGATGATCGGTGGCTAACCTGTGCCCGATGGCTTGACGCGACAGTGGGTGAGTGTCTCTGCAAACTACCTGCATTGCGATGACGAATATCGGTGGCTAATTTGAATCCGATGGCTCGATCCGATAGCGGGTGAGTCTCTCCGCATACAACCTTCACCGCGATGCAGTGTTCCTAAGCGGTCCAGCCCAGCCAGGCTTTTGCGCTTAGGCTTTTCAATGGAGGCCAGGCCTGGCCTGCGCCAATGCAGGCCTCAGATTTTGTGGTCGGGCTAGCCTGATCTGTAGGCCGCTTAGGAACACTGCTGCGATAACGATCAGTGGTTAACTTGAGCCCGCTGGCTTGATCCGACAGCAAGTGAGTCTCCACAAGAAACCTGCACCGTGATGATGATCGGTGGCTAATCTAAACCCGATGGCATGACCCGACAGCAAGTGAGTCGTTCCGCCAATAACCTGCACCACGATAATCGGTGGCTAACCTGAGCCCGATGGCTTGATCCAACAGCGGGTGAGTCTCTCCGCCAACAACCTGCACCGCAATGATCGGTGGCTAACCTGAGCGCAATGGCTTGACCCGATAGCCGGTGAGTCTCTCCGCGAACAACTTGCTCAGCAATGGTCGGTGGCTAACCTGAGCCTGATGGCATAAATTAATAGCGAGTGAGTCTCTCCGCAAACAACCTGCACTGCGATGATCGGTGGCTAACCTGAGCCCGATGGCTTGATCCGGCAGCGGGTGAGTCTGCGCAATAACCTGCACCCCGATGATTGGTGGCTAACCTGAGCTTGATGGCTTGATCCAATAGTGGGTGAGTCTCTGTGCCAACAACATGCACCACGATGATCGGTGGCTAAGCTGAACCCGACGGCTAAATCCGACAGCTAGTGAGTCTCTCCGCCAATAATATACACCAGGGTGATCGGTGGCTAACCCCCGATGACTTGATCCGACAGTGGGTGAGTGTCTCCGCAAACAACCTGCACCGCGATGACGATGATCGATGGCTAATCTGAGCCTAATGGCTTAATCTGACAGCAAGTGAGTCTCTCCGCAAGCAACCTGCACTACGACAATGATCGGTGGCTAATCTGAACCCGATGGCTTGACCTGATAGCAAGTTAGTCTCCGCGAGTAACTTGTTCAGCAATGATCAGTAGCTAACCAAAGCCCGATGGCATGACCCGACAGCTAGCGAGTCTCCGCTAAAAACCTGCACCACGATGATCGATGGCTAACATACCCCCGATGGCTTAATCCGACAGCCGGTGAGTCTCTCCGCGAACAACCTGCTCAGCAATGATCAGTGGCTAACCTTAGCCCGATGGCTTGATTCGACAGCCTGTGAGTATCTCCGCCAACAACCTGCCCCGAGATGACGATGATCGGTGGCTAACCTGAGCCTGGTGGCTTGATCGAAAGCTAGTGAGTTTCTCCACCAACAACCTGCACCGAGAGGATGGTGGGTGGCTAACCTGAGCCCGATGGCTTGATTCGACAGTGGGTGAGTCTCTCTGCCAACCTACACCACAATGATCACTGGCCAAACTAAAACCAACGACTTGACCCGACAGCCTGTGAGTCTCTCCATGAACATGCACTTAGATGATAATGATTTGTGGTTAATCTGACCCTGATGGCTTGATCCGACAGCAAGTAAGTCTCCGCGAAGAATTTGCTCAGCAATGGTTGGTGGCTAATCTGAGCCCGATGGCTTGATCCGACAGTCAGTGAGTGTCTCCGCCAAAACTTGCACTACGATGATCGGTGGCTAACCTGAGCCCGATGGCTTGATCCGACAGCCGGTGAGTCTCTCTGCCAACATCCTGCACCGCAATGGTGATCGGTGGCTAATCTGAACCCGGTGGCTTGATATGGCAGCCTGCGAGTCTCTCCATCAACAACCTGCACTACGATGATGGTCGGTGGCTAACCTGAGCCCTGTGGTTTGATCTGACAGATAGTGAGTGTCTGCCAAAGTCCTGCACTGCGATGATGGTCGGTGGCTAACTTGAGCTTGATGGCTTGGTTTGATAGTGGGTGAGTGTCTTTGCTAACAACTTGCATTACGGTAATGATCAGTGACTAACTTGAACCGAATGGATTGATCTGACAGCTAGTAAGTCTCTCCGCCAACATCGTGCACCGCGATGACGATGATCGGTGACTAACCTGAGCCCAATGGCTTGATCTGACAGCGAGTGAGTCTCTCCGCAAACAACTTGCACCGTGATGACGAATATCGGTGTCTAATCTGAACCCGATGGCTTGGTCCGATAGTGGGTGAGTGTCTTCGCCAACAACCTGCACTACGGTAATGATCAGTGGCTAATCTGAACCCAATGGCTTGATCTGACAGCTAGTAAGTCTCTCCGCCAATATCGTGCACCGCGATGATGATAATCGGTGACTAACCTGAGCCCAATGGCTTGATCTGACAGCGAGTGAGTCTCCGCAAACAACCTGCACTGTGATGACTGATATCTGAGCCCGATGGCTTAATCCAACAGCTAGTGAGTCCCCACCAACAATCTGCACTGCGATGACGATGATCGGTGGTTAACCTGAGCCTGCTGGCTTGATCCGATAGCAAGTTAGTCTCTCCGCAACCAACCTGCTCCGCGATGACGATGATCGGTGGCTAACCTGAGCCCGATGGCTTGATCCGATAGCAAGTGAGTTTCTCCACCAATAACCTGCACTACGATAATGATCGGTGGCTAACATGAGTCCGATGGTTTGATCATATAGCCGGTGAGTCTCTCCGCCAACAACCTGCATAGTGATGATGATCAGTGGCTAACCTGAGCCCGATGGCCTGACCTGACAGCAAGTGAGTCTCCTTGCCAACAACCTGCTTCGAGATCATGGCTAATCTGAGCCCGATGGCTTGATCCGACAGTCGGTGAGTTTCTCTGCCAACAACCTACACTGCGAGGATGATTGGTGCCTAACCTGAGTCCGATGGTTTGACCTCACAGCAAGTGAGACCCCTCTCAAACAACTTGCACCGTGATGATTATCGGTGGCTAACTTGATACCTATGGCTTAATCCGACAGCCTGTGGGCTCCCCTGCAACAATCTTGCGTTGTGGCGATACGCAGCTAATCTTAGAGATGTCTTTCACTGAATAGCCTGTGCGTTTTATTACCCCGCTGGTGTCATTGTCGCTGACCTCCACACGATCGCCTCATTCTATAGCCCGTGAGTTCTTTCTAGCAATCTATGTCTCCGTATTTCTCCTAGCTAACCGAACGCAATGGCCTGACTCGGTAGCTCGTGAGTCCTCATAGTCGCCTATATTGGAGTTTTTTCACTGCTAACCGCAGCGGGGTGGCACTGTTCCGCAGGATGTAAGTTTTGGTTTATGACGCAGACCAATATCATCTTGCACTGCTAATCAATAACCCGTCCTTTGCAGTATTCGCCTGTTGCATTTTGGCATAGATGATAGGTAACGCTGATATCGAGACCTGGGTAACCAGCAATTTATAAGAGAATCGTGTGATCTTGACCGTAATCTATTGCATGAAAATGAAAGCTAACTTTAGATCTCAGTGCTAACCGCTCTTTTCTAGATCGCTCGTGGAAACACGAACCAATTAACGACCATAAACATGTATAAATAATATGAAGTGCTTAGCGACCGATTCGTAATACGGTAGGTAATTCACGGCAAATGGAGTGTTATGGTAGCAATGGAGTCGGTATGGGAGTGTCGGGGGGAACAGGATATATCGATAACGGTCATAGTTTTTGTATAATGTTTTGGGAGATTTGGCACTCTTTTCCTATCACGGGTTTCTCCCATTGGGTTTACCGTGTAGGTTTTTACTGAGGCCAACGAGGGAATATTATGTACACAACCTTAATGTTCTCTGTGGAGCGCAGCAACATGGGGAGTATTGTTTTTATTGTTTCCTTAGTCAACCGTGTGCACGACACTCTCACTTCGGTCTAAGACTGTAAGTATGAACACCTCATCTTTTTACTATCATACAAGATACATTTCATTATCTTACACTTCATCGTTGCTGTTACTGTAAAAGAAGTCGCCGATACACTGGAAGTCGACGAATTGACTCACAGGCAGTGGACTCATACTCATCGACTTAAACACAGATTTTCACTCGCCACTGGTATTTCCCATCTGTTATGATAGTTTGTATGTTTGTAATCATATTGCATTCGGCCGCTTGCGGCCATGGCATAACCATAACTATTTCCTCCCCACCTCTTCAGTAAAATAAAGAAACAAAAGCAAAGTTATGAGTCCTCTTCTCCCAAAAGAAATAAAATCCACCAAAACAACATCAACTGTTAGACCCCCCTTCACTTGACTCCGCATGATCTGAGTTCTCCACCTCCTCCACCACTCCACTAATTCTGCAGACATCTGTATGGAAAGATAATCTAATAGGGCCTGCAAATATTTTTCTTCTGCAAAAAGTAGAGATATCTGTAACTGAATCATTGGTATTTTCATAACCTTTTCGACACCTTTATACACATCATTCCAATCTTGCGCATTGATCCACAACCTTTTCGGTTCTCGTTTCCATCTTTTACACCATTTAAACAGGTGATGTTGAGTTTGATACTCATGCCCACACCACGAGCATTTCATATCTTGTCTTTTTCTGATTTGCTTAAGACACAGTGCTATCAATCCATGTCTTGAATTGAGCTAATGAAATCTTGCTGCAATCACCTTTTGAGGGCGGCCGGAAATGGACCTATATCTGTCTTTACTGCCTGCAGTCTTCGCTGCGAGTCCACTTGAGAGCCTGTTCCAGTCGGTTCGCAGAGAATGTCAGTCCGCGGAGTAACCGGTTAGTTCACGGAGCCCCACCTTCCATGAATGAACCACCCAGATCAGTGCTCCATGAAATGACTGGTGCTAATTGTGCTCAAACAAAGGTAACAATTACTCTGATTGCAAAGTGATGTATACATGAAATATGCGCAATTTATAGCTCTTTCAACTTACCATATCTTTAATATTGATAGAATGGTTGTGAAAAAACACCGATTTTCAGGGATTTTGGCTGTTTGTTTTAAAGCTGCTCAATCAATTTTAAAGATATCGTAAATTGAAGACAGGGAGGTGAAAGAGCGATGAATTATGCATATTTCATGTATACATCACTTTGTGATTGCACCAATACTTGCAGATTTAATTGGACCGACATTTTGTCATTTTTGTCAGTGCTGCTGAACAGAGAACTGACCAACTTTTTTCCCGATTTTCCCTTCAATTGCCTGTATCCCTCAACAAAGTGACTAGTGAGCTCATGGAGCGTGTAGGCTCTGCGAGCTTACCGGTCAGTACATGGAGCCCAGTTATTCCACGGCTTGACCGGTCACTCCACGGACTGACATACTCCATGAATTGACTAGAACAGAAGGCTTTAAGTCTGTTAAGGCTTTGACATTGACGTTGATGTAGCCAACCTACTTGACTAAGTGCTTTCGGTGCCATCACCATCACCATCACCATCACCATCACCATCACCATCATGACCATCAGCCCCGGACCGAATGCGCACACATACGCCCAAAATCGACGAGAAACTGGCTGCAGATTCCGCTGAGAAAACTGAGTCGGAGACTTGCTCTCCCCGAGATCCATTTGTCTACCTTTCCTGCAGAATATAACGCTGCAATTGTCAACACCATGACCTTGAGGCATCGTGAGATCTTGTCATGGTGGCCGCGCTAAAGATAAGGTTCAGACTACCATATCGACCGACGTCATGATTTCGGCCAACATACGCCGCCTGCCACCTGCCACACGCCACCCGCCACCTGCCGCCCACCAAACACTGCCCGCCACCTGCCGCCCACCAAACACTGCCCGCCATACGCCACCAGCCTCACGCCTCCCGGTGCGTGGCATCTGCAACTCAGCAAGTCTCTGTATGGAGCATGCAGGAGGATACATGGGAGCATAGTCAAGTGAGATTGGGAGTGTCTTTCGTCTTGAGAGTGTGCTTGGGAGCGTAGAGCCAAGTAGCCTGGGAGTGTGCCATCGAGTGCAATTGGGAGTGTACTTGAGAGCGTACTGGGGAGTGTACTTGAGAACGACTCGGAGGTGTACTTGGGTGTGTACTCCGAGGTGTACTTGGGAGTGTCTGGAGAGCTTACTTGGGAGCGTAAAGTCAAGCAGGCTGGAGTGTCATCAAGCGCAATTGGGAGTGTACTTGAGAGCGTGCTCGGGAGTGTGCTTGAGAGCGCCTTGAGAGCTTACTTGGGAGCGTACAGTCAAGCAGGCTGGGAGTGTGCCATCGAGTGCAATTGGGAGCGTCCTGGAGAGCATGCCCGGGAGTGTACTTGAGAATGTACTCGGAGGTGTACTTTGGAGCGTACTCGGAGTGTACTTGGGAGCGTCTTGACAGCTTACTTGAGAGCGTAAGTCAAGCAGGCAGGGAGTGTGCAATCGAGTGCAATCAGGAGTGTACTTCAGAGTGTACTTGGGAGCGTGCAATGAAGTGCATCTGGCAGCTTGCTTTCAAGTTTGTTGTATGCAGCATGATGTATAATATCCAGCGCACAAAATCGCATGTGTATCATAGTACTCTTGTCAACACGTAGGTCCATAGGATCTCATAGTGCCACGCGTCAAATATGCTATGAATTACCGTCCCAAAAACAGCTTCTCTATGAGTTACGCGTCGCTAAGGTCATTTTTCCCGGTGTTGACTTAGCTCCCATCTTTCATAAAATGGCATCGCTCTTATCCCATTTCACATCCTTTTCGACCAGCCAACATGAGCGAGAGACTGCAGCCGATGGAAAGACCAGCAGAAAATCCTCTGGAAAGAGGTGGGAAAAGCGACTGGATGGAGAGCGGGCAGATGCCAACACGTGCAAGTCTCTGAGCTGCTCTCCATGGAGAAGTGCGATGGAGCGGTGATGGACTTCCTGGCGGCTACTGATGTCAGGAAGTTCCCGCCCAAAATGGGCGGAGGAGTAAGAGCCAACGGACTCTCCTTGATTTCATCCCTTTTCCTTTGTATTCTATTTGATCGCTTTTAGATGCTTTCTTTCCTTTGTCAAAAGGGGACGACGGGTAGCAGGAGTGGAGCGCCGCCATCTAGCCGGCCAGCCCGGAGGCGGAGAGGGTTAAGGGGCTGTCATACTCTAAATAGAGTGAATACACACACCTTCGACAACACACCTCACCGCCTGGTTTTGCCAAGACCCCCTGTTTTTTGGGCGGGTTGCGGTTTTACTTTGGCTTCATTTACCTGTGTGTGTGTGTCCGCTTGTTCACCCCTTGTGTTCAAGTGTACCTCAGACTGTGACAACCACCCAATACCAGTCACTATGGGCCTCGAACGGTAGTCCCTGTTCCAGGGCAACTCGCCTCCTTCGATGTTTTATGCAAGTTAGCGACATGGTATTCACAACAAAACACAACCGACACAATCGACAACACAACACAACTAGGGCGTGAAAGCGCAGCAGTTCAATGAAGAGTTTTTCTGAGGACAGCACGCTCCAACCCACAACACTCGGAGAAGGGATAATGGAAGACCTGCTTCTCAGGCACACAAGCACCACGAGTTGTTCCCATGGATGCATCAACCCACTTAATCAGCGAAAATCGGTAGACACATCAAAGGTGGTATTTACACCCCACGGTGGGATGGTTGGGTATTCCACTGCGATAACATCAATGAGACCCTGCACTCAGGTGAATATGGTACTGGATCCGAACAGTTACATTTCTGGGGGAGGACTGGAATATGGTGCCCTGGGGTAAACGTAATGGGGGTGGAAGAGGGGAGGGAGTGAATTTTTGCCTTTTGGATAGTGGGTGGGGAGCTCCACCATCTAGCCGGCTTGCCCAGAGGCGGAGGGGAATTAATCTTTGTCATACTCTAATTAGAGTGAATACAATATGAATAAACAACAACAATAGAGTGAATACAGTATGATTAAAACAAAACAAACATGAGCGAGAGAAAAAGTCTTGGCGAAAACAGAAACGGCGAAACAACTCAGCAACCAAGATAGCGATCGACAAGCGGACACCGGCATTCCATTTCTAGCTTCGAATTGACCCCGGAACGGCACTTCCAGCACCTCTGGACGATTGGAGGAGGCCGGGCACGGCAACTGCAGAACGCGAGCACAAAAAACCACACAATCGAGCGCATTTGGAAAGGCTTGGCGAAAAATCGAAAACAACAACGGCGAAACAAAAACGGCGAAACAAAAACGACGAAACAACTCAGCAACCACAATAGTGAGCAATAAGCGGACATTGGCATTCGACTCCTGGCATCGAATTGACCCCGGAATGGCACCTCTGGACGACTGGAGGAGGAGGCCAGGCACGGCAACCACAGAATGCCGACATGATAGACGCGACGCGATGACCAACGAACTAGCCATGATGGCGACCCAAGAGGGTGGAAGCCCTGTTAGAGGGACGATCGGAGAGCAACCGATCAAGAGAGATATGAGTATGGCCGATGCAGGACAGACTAGCAGCATGGCGGGCGACGTGTCTGGAGAGACCACACGTGTCACTATCACTGCTGTAAGCGAGGAGTGCGAGCGAAACAAAGATGGGAAAAGGTTAAGAAGTGAGATCTCGGCGTCATCAAGTGCACCGGGAGACTGGAGAAGCCGAATGGAAAGAACAGTGAGGCAGCAGGCGCGTGAGATGGTACAGCTGCACCAAAAGGTTGACAAGATGGCAAGGCTACTAGAAGTGCACACACCATGTGAAGAGACACAATAGCTCGGCATGAGAAAGTGGATGGAGAATAGGGAGAGGAAGTGGCATGCTCGCCACCAGGAAGACGTACTATGGGGGACGGGCATCCTGGATCTGGCTGCGAAGTGTCTGGCCGGAGCCAGAGGAAGAGCAGGTGAGAGACAACCAGACACCGAAAGTGGCCTGCAAGCTGTTCTAGTCAATTGATGGAGTATGTCAGTCCGTGGAGTGACCAGTCAACCCATGGAATAACTGGGCTCTGTGTACTGACCAGTCAGCTCACAGAGCCTACACACTCCAAGAGCTGACCAGTCACTTTGTTGACCAATACAGCCAATTGTAGGGAAAATCAGGAAATACAAAGTTTGTCATTTCTCTGTTCAGCTGCACTGTCAAAAATGGCAAAAAGTCAGTCCAATTAAGTCTGCAAGTATTGGTCCAATCACAAAGTGATGTATACATGAAATATGCATAATTGAATGCTCTTTTACCTCCCCATCTTCAACTTATGATATATTTAAAATTGATTGAGCAGCTTTAAAACAAACAGCTAAAATCGCTGAAAATTGGTGTTTTTTCACAACCATTCTTTCAATATTAAAGATATAGTACATTGGAGACCAGGAGGTGAAAGAGGAATAACTTACGCATATTTCATATATACATCACTTTGCAATCAGAGTAATTGTTACATTAGTTTGAGCTCAATTATCATCAGTTAGTTCATGGAGCATGAATCTGACTTGTTCTTTCATGGCAGGTGGGTCTCCGTGAACTGACTGGTTCATCAGCAAAAGAAAATTCCAGATGGGGGGAATGGCTGCATCAGAGTGGAAAATCTCGGTCAGAGTTGTCAGAGACACTCAGGAGGTGAATTACTCCGCACCTGGCATCGATATCATGTGTCGCCTTGGATATTGTCCTCCGATCGGAGTCTCAGTGTTTCTTTTCCCTCTGTTGATCTTCTATTTGAAACGAAAATTCTTGAATTGTGGCCAACTGTGACCATATATTGGAATGGGTTCATTGGGTATCCGCATGCGTCAGGATTGGAATGGGATGGGTGACCTTGTGAAAATCTCCTGTCGCGTTCCTTCTACGTGTGCGGAAAACGCAATTCTCTCTTTACTAATAATGCACGGCATTCCAAGTCGCCAGATCTATATGGCAATTCGCATTCCAGCCCTTGTTCCATCAGTTTCCTGTCTTACTGCAGGTAGCTATCGCGGGAATTACGTGAGCACAGCCGACGATGTTTCCCACACTGAAAACTTGCAAAGTCACAGCTGCCAGTACTTTTGTCAATTGTACAAATTGTGAAATCGGATCCAAGCTACCCGAGTTTTCAGGTATTGTGGTGAGCGCCATGGCCAACCAGTACTCAACGAAATCTCCACCATCATTCAGGAGCGTGATCTTGAATAGTCGTTGCAGTTGCCACGGGAGACGCGTATACACCATGCCATACTATGTCGCTGGGTGTTATTGTACCCACACCCAGTCGTTCTGTCAGTTCCCTCCGCACCAGCTCTGGCTTCGAGTACATCGACCCATCTGAGATATGCGTTCACCTTTTAAACCCTGAACTTGAACCTTAATATCATGGTAAATACAGAGCTCTATTGCGTGCAGTTGTTCATCTGATATATAGGTCTTGTTACAACTCTTATACCTAATACACTCCCGCTTGCTGCTGAATATTGCCACCCAGTGTATTGTATCTTCCGTATTGTCGAGTAATACTCTAAAGTGTTCGATCACAGTGCCAGGATGTGTTGTGACGAACCTGTCGAGATGATTGATTGATTGAGTCTAAGTCTAAGATGACACGTAGCCTATATAGTGGCTGCCAGCCCTAACCCTCAGCCACGTGATGACGTAATCTACAAAGACTCAGTCTAACAGGATGCTTTCCACCACAGTGGGTTTGGGGTCCCATGTAATTGGGCTGCGCATATGACTGGGAGCTGAGGGGGGCAGCCAGATCAGCACCAGAAGGGAGGACTTTGCAGGCAGTACTGCTGTTTGTCCGATGCTGAGTGAGGGCTTGGAGATTGAGATCTCTCATTTTGAAGCAGAGAATGTGACGCTCAAAGGTAATTACTTGTGGCAGGTGGTTGAGATTGTGATTGGAGGCGATCCAACTGTCCTTGACTCCTTGAGAATCGTTTTATGTGCTTGTTTATGTCTCTCAGCAGAAAACTGTTGCAAGGCTCGTTATTGACAAATATGTTCCACCCAATAAGATATCAATTGGATCTTTGGAAAGTTGAAGTCGGCATTTAACTCCTTGGAAACATCTATCTCGTATCTGATATCATCCCGCGAGGTGTTCATTTTGCGCTGCTTCTTGGATGGCGTCCAGGTTTCAGCATTTGTTTCCTCATCTACCTCTTACTACTTCATGAGTTCCTTTCTCAGAGCACTGTCTGTGGCCTTTGCCCATTTGCTGGCTCACCCAAGTAAGAAAAGATCCTTGATGGTGTGAACATGATGCAAGGTGTGCTCCATGTAGCTCAATGTTGCATCATTGTGAGCTTTATATTGAGCATACATATTGAATTCTAATAATGCCCCTGTACACTCACTTGCGCGATTGAATATGCGATGCTGAGCTGAACTTCTGCCTCATAGACACTGGGTTACAACTCCAAGCAGGTACTGGCTCATTTCCTTCATCTCCTTCCATTTCCATTGAGAAACTTCCTCATATGACTTATTTTTTGGTATGAGGTCATGGTAGGCTGGCACAGATAACCAGATTACATTTTACTTGTCGAGCCATTCGTGTTTCTGCATGAAGTGAAAAATCCACAGCTGGAGGTGGTGATGTATGCCGATCTGCATTGTATGAAGGAGGTCGGGCTTAGGGAGGTCGCTCACGATACAGGGAATATGTCGAAACATATTGAATCCTACTTGATCATGGCGTGATGAGAGTTCGGCATTAGCTCCCTTGGTGGTGGCATCACTGAGCATTGTATATAGATTGTGATCCTGCCGGCAGTGTTGCTTGTTAGCAGTGACATAATCTCCAAGCGTGTTCGTTGGACAGTAGATCCAAACACAGACATGCCGCTTGAGATGACATAGGTCGCTACACTCAGGGTACTTTGCAAGCCATGCTGCTAAAACCGGTTTGCAATGCCTGAAGTTGCCATCTGCACAGAGAATGTTGTAAGACCTCCTTTCGGGGCTGTGAATATGTTTAAAGGAGAGAGGCTGCAGTACCCGCTGGAGTACATCGTTCAGCACCTCTCGGTTTGTTTGCCACTACTTGTCCAGCTGCTTCTGGGGATAATTGGGATTCTTGAATAAAATCAGCAGGAGAGTGACCATTATGATGCTGTGTGTTGAGGGCATCAGGCAGATCTTCCAAGATAGATTGGCAATTGTCCAAAATAAAGGCCACTCATTTCATGTTGCCAGCAAAATTTGAGAGATGTATTCCGTTGGACATGAACACCAAGGGAACCAGTGTATCCCCCAGTCTCAGTGTTGACTAAATGTCGATGAGCACATTATTATCCTCAACTATCTCTCCATTCATGTGTCTCTCACCACCAGTCCACAGTGTGCATTGTGTCACGGCGCAGATTGGAACAAGGATATTTAGGAATAACGAAGAGTGATTCCTGGTGGTGTCGAAGGAATGGTGTTGCGGAAAGGCGGAGACGTTGGAAGACGCGGGGAAAGCGGCAAGAGGGTGGCGGGATAATTTAGTAAGATAAAGAAGTAGTTTGAGGTGTTGCGACGTCGGTCGATGTGGCGTGGTTGTTACGATAAGGGATGATGGAGTGGTGTGTAAGATCATGGGATAAGATTCGGATGGTACATCGGAGCATGGAGAATGGTTCGAGGGTGGCAGACGAAGTGTATATAAAGAGAGTGTTGTTGGTGTTGGAGGATTTCCTTTTCTTCTCTCTTTACTCGTTCTCTTGTATAGCAAGCAATAGCACGACTTTGAAAGATACTTTGATTCTTGTTCCCTCGATACGCACTCCGAGTTCAGTTCCGCAACATCCATATCACCTGCGCCCGACCCCGCCCGTTACACATTGCGGTATAAAGGCGTTTTGGTGGCATATCACTGTTCAGGCTATGCTGAGGAGCATAAATGAGATGCTCGGCATATGCTGGCTGCTGAATCAACCATCACATGCTTTTGATAATGTCTCAACTCCAGTATTTGATAGGGCGTCAGAGATTGTCATTCCATCTCATATCCTCGAGAGTGTGTTGTTCCAACTCCCTGAGAGCCTAATCATCTGGCAAGCTACGCATGAGTAACTGGACGCCATCCCCGCTTTTGAAGCTTTGGTATTTCTGAGGGGTGTTTTCTTCCATCAGTATGTTGTCATAGTACATCTTCATGCACTGCTTCTTGATCCCACACTGGATATCAATGTACTTTTCACACATCGCAGATGGGTAGTAGGAATTCTTCTGTACGTTTGTCTCATGGCAACTGCGAGCATTGTGTTTCCATGGCTCAGCAATGTAATTGCTTGTTGGGGCGTCTGTGCTGTGGTATATTGTTGTCCGAGCCAGAGGACATGGTGGTGGCACAAACTCTGAGTCTGCAATGTTTTCAATGTGTTAGTGGTAGGAAAATATGTCCAAGGCTTCGACGGATTCATTGTTAGCATTGAATTCACGACACTGAGCAGGTTCAACACATTGGAGCACACTGGAAATAGTGAGATTCTTCAGATGTGCAACTTGAAGGTGTTCAGGATGGTGCAATTTGATATGCCAAAATTGTCAGCTGTCTGAAGTGAATTTGGTTCAGCATGAAAGTTCGGTGCAACGGAAAAGAGTCTTCTCCGGCATTGTTGACAACACATCAGATGTGGAGTATATACTGTAGAAAGGAACAAAAGTTGGTGCTGGGCCCAAGCAGCCTGGTGTGTAAGCTCACAATACTTTCAGCTAACTTGGGAGAGTTATTGAGCCTAAATACCATCCAAAGGAGATTCCTTATGCGCCAGGAGTTGCAAATATGCTCCATGTGCGATGTCCTATAATATTATGAAATAAATAAAACCAATCCCAAACCAATAAATAACATAAACCCTGAGCAATCCAAATACCTCGTGAGCCATGTAATAATCAATGCCTGAGCTAAATAGAATCGAAAAAAGGAAATGAACCAGACAAGACCCTGAACCTAACCCTAATGTGACAACCATCGCCTCCTCTGGAACGTGAGGTCTGGTTTAGTCCTCAACTACTGAGCCATCTGGACGAGCCTCAGCGTGAGAGTCATCAGGGAGAGTGACAAAGGGGAGAGGGGTATTGGGGGGATTGTCGCCACCTGCTGATTTGCTGAGCAGCTGCTGATCTACATTCAGATCTGAGGTATTTCCAGATGCCTCAGCTTCCCGCAAAGTTGGCACTACTGGGCAGGGTGTTTGCACAGTCACAAGCCCCAAAAACTCCAGCCCACTGACAAGATGAGTCTGCAGAGTGTGTGGTTGTGGGCGAGGCGCTGGAATTTGTAGCAATGGGGTATGATCGGGTGTTTACTGGGCGTCTTCAGGCAGCACGATTGGCCGATCCTGTACCATGCTATCATCATCATTAGACGATGTATGTACCATCTCTCCCAGGCCAATCGTTCAAGGTTCTTTGCCATCATCCTCATCCCCATCCTCCTTATCATCCTCAGCCTCCTCCATTTCAGCTTCCTCCTCTTGATGTTGCTCCTCTCAAGTCGTTACCGTGCCTTTACATATCCACATCGCCGTGGAAATCAATGACGTCCAGTGCATCCACATCAATATTCATGTGAATATCCACATTAGAATCATATTCTGAGTTATATTTGCCCTCCGATGGCTTGGTGGTGTCGATATCATCATCTGGGGAAATTGTCACAGCTGGCGATGCTTCCTGATCTAGATATACCAGCTCCAGTTAGCCCTATGTGTGTGAGTCTGCCTTATACATGTCCTTCCACATCTGGAAAGCAATGGCATGAGAGATATTATCTCCCCCTGGGATTTGTTTTACAATACCTTTCCCTTTACTGTTTCCCTCCCGTTCCTCCGTTGCCTTCCCCATTCCTTTCCCTTTCCAATAGTTCGTTCCCTTCCCTTTTCTGATCTGTCTGTCGCCACCCTGCATGTCCTCCTTACCTTTGCCATTGTAATTTTCATTGCCACATCACGCACCGCTCCTTCCACCGCTCGGCTCTCCAGGATCCGCCAAGTTCTCATCACTATCATCCTCATCAATTATCATATTCCAACTCAGTGTTCTAACAGCCAGGAAGCCGCCTGGTTTGTGGTGCCAGCAGCTTGGTAGCTCAATGATTGCCCTGAAATCATCACTACTGTACCAAGAGAAATGCTCCCCAGTGCATTTAACCTTCCCTGAGCAGGTTGTCTGGATATTGGAGCTATGAACTTGATCCCTGAAGGCACGGGGGTTATCCCTCCTCCAAGTGTTCATTTGGTTGTGGGATTTCTCAAACATTTGCTCCATACATCAGCAGAAGGCTGCCCACCACTTCTGAAAGGGGAAAACTTCCTCCTGCGGTATGGGTACGTTAGCTAGAATTGTGAAAAGGGGTAAGTCATAACTGGATTACGAAAGATTATATCATACAAGTGGACCCATACCCTCCCATCCTTCAAGCCGCAGACATTGTATACCTGTATGAGTGCACATATGAGTTCTGAGATGAATTCCTTTATACACTGCTGATCCAAAGACAGGCATTGATTTATAACTGATATCGGCATGTTTCCCGGAACACTTCCCATTCCCTTTCCTTTGTGGCCACCATTTGGTGCCATCACTGTAAGTTGAAATTGAATCAACATCTGACGCATTAGCATTATAATACAGTTGTCTGTATCGGAAGGAAGCCCAGAGGGAACTTATAAAGTTGTGTAGGTTATGGGGTGTATTTTGGTACCAAAGTCTTTGTTGTGTAAGTCATATGACATTGAGAGAGTTCAGGACGCTGGCGGTGTGTTTAATACGGGAAGGAAATATAATGGAGGTGTAGGTGTCAAGAAGGGATATATATATACTCCAGTTCCTGCGATTTCTTGGTTCAACTGATTTTGTTGGTTAAGGAACCCAAAACAGCAAAGCCTTCATCTTGTGCAACCATCCGCCACCTCTTGACAGGAAAGCTTCACGACGAGATTTAGTATTTGTGGAGAGGAACGTTTACAACACCGGGCATTGCCTTTGAATCACACACGACTCATATCACTCTGATCTCGTGTATCTCTGATAGAGTTAGCAATGGTTCCAAATCGCTAGAACGTTTCTGGGATTGGGTTGGAACCGGAACGAAACCGTGGCAATGGATCTTAGCACACCAAAACTAGGACCATTGCAATTGAGCCGGTTTTACCACCAAAAATCCGGCATTTCAACTTCACAATTATGGCTCAAGGTAAGTATTTGAGTTTTGATCGTATCGCAACATGATCAGTATGTAGATTGTGCAGTGCATCCTCAAAAAAGTTTCGGTCCAAGTGGAATGGCTCCGTCGCAGTGGTCGTGCTCCATGAGAGCAGTCAGAGACACCCCGTGGCGGATTACTCCGCACCTGGCATCAATTCAACCCGTCGCCTTCCATCTCGCCCTCTGATCGCTGTTTCACTGTTTCTTCTCGTTCTGTTGGTCTCCTATTTTAAACGATCACTCTGGCATTGTGGCCAACTGTGACCATTAGTTGAAATGGGTTCATTGGGTACGTGCTTGCATCGGGATTGCAATGTGATGGGTGACAGTGCAAAAATCTCTCCTCGTGTTCTTTCTACCTGCGCGCAAAATGCAATTCTCTCTTTACTAATTATACGGGATTGCACGGAGATGGGTGATGCTTCAAAAATCTCTCCTCGCGTTCCTTCTACCTGGGCGTAAAATTCAATTCTCTCTTTACTAATTATAAACATCATTCCAAGTCGCCAGATCTATGTGGCTCTTGACAATCCATTGTTCCTTCGGTCCGTCTCCGGTCTTACTACTCGTAGCTATCTCTGGAATGACATGCGCGCAGCCAACAATATTTCCCACTCTGAAAACTTGCAAAGCAATGGCTGCCGGTGCTTTTCTCACTTGTAGAAATTTCGAGACGGTTTTCAGGTAGTGTAGTGAGCGCCAGGGCTAACCAGTACTCAACGAAAGCTCCATCCTCGCTTAGAAGTTCGATTTTGAATAGTCGTTGTATTTGGCATGGGAGATACCCATTCAGCACGCCATAACACCTCCCCGGGCGTTGCTTTACCCATACCCAGTCATTCTGTCGATCCTCCCCGTGCCAGTTCTGGCTTTCTGTGCATCGAAACATCTGAGATATGAGTTCACCATATAAACCCTCAACTTGAACCCTAATACCATGATAAATACAGAGCTCCATTGTGTGCAGTTGTTCATCTGATATATACTGCTTGTTATGACGCTGATGCTTGATAAACTCCCGCGTGGTGCTGAATATTGTCACTCGGTGCATTGCGTCTTGTGTATTGTCGTGTAATGCTCTGAAGTCTTTGATCATAGCGTCAGGATGCTTTCCATCATGGCGGTTTTGGTGCCCCATGAATTTGAGCTTCGAATATGACTGGGATCCCTGGGGGACAGCGAGATCAGCACCGGAAGGGAGGACTTTGCAGGCGGCTGCGCTGTTCTCCTGATGCTGAGTGAGGGCTTGGAGATTGGGCTCTCTGATTTCTAAGCAGAGAATGCGAATGCTGAAAGGTGATTACTTGCGGCAGGTAGGTGTGATTGTGATTGGAGGCATTCCAACTGTCCTTGAGGTTCGTTTTAGGTGCTTGTTCCTGTCTCTCGGCAGAATACTATTGCAAGGCTCTATATTGACGAATCTGTTTGACCCAATGGTACATCATGTGGATCGTTGGAAAGTTGAAGTCAGTATCCAACTCCTTGGAAACATCTATCGTGTGGCTGATATAATCCCGCCAGGTGTTCGTTTCGTGCCGCTTCTTAGACGGCGTCCAAGTGTCAGCATTTGTTTCCTTATCTACCTTTTGCTTCTTCAGGAGTTCTGTTCTCAGGGCATTGGCTTTGGCTGTCACATTGTTTCCGGCTTGCATGAGTAAGAAAACATCTTTGAAGGTGTGAAAACGATGCAAGGCATCTTCCGTGGCGCTCAAAGTTGCATCATCGTAAGATATATATCGAGCATACATATCGAATTTTAAAAATGCCTGTTTGCACTCAATTGCATCATTGAATATGGTACACTGAGCGGGGCTTCGGCCTCGTAGCAACTGGGTTAGAACTCCTAGCAGGTACCGCCTCATTTCTTTCATCTCCTTCCCATTCCATTGAGAAACTTCCTCATATGACATATTGTTTGGTGTGAGGTTGTGGTAAGCAGGCACGGATAACGAAATTGCATTGTACTTGTGAAGTCGTTCATGCCTCTTCATAAAGTGGAAAATCCACTTCTGGAGGGGATCAAACATGCCGATGTGCATTGTATGAAGGAGGTCGGGCTTCGGGAGGTCGCTCATGATACCGGAATTATGTCGAAATCCTTTGAATCCGCACTTGACATGGTGTGATGAGAGTTCGGCATCGGCTGCCTTGGTGGTGGCATCGCTGAGCGTTCTATATAGATTGTGATCCCGCTGGGGGTGTTGCTCGTCAGAAGGAACATAATCTCCAAGTTCGTTATTTGGACACTTGTACAAAAAACAGACATGCCACTCGAGATGATGTAGGTAGCAATACTACGGGCAATCTGCAAGCCATGTTGCTAAAACTGGTTTGCAATGCCTGAAGGTGCCATCTGGACTGAGAACATTGTAATACCCGCTCTCGGTGTTGGGATTTTGTTTAAAGGTGAGATGGTGGAGTACCCGCCGGAGTACTTCGTTCAGCACCTCTCGGTTCGTTTGCCGCTGCTCATCCAGCTGCTTCTGAGGGATATTGTGGTTCTTGATTGGAATCCGCAGGAGAGCGACCATTATGACAGTGTGCGCTGAGCGCATCTGGCGGATCTTTGAACATAGATTGCCAATTCTCATATATACAGGCCACTGTTTCTTGTTGCCAGCAAAATTCGAGAAATCTGTTCCATCAGACATGAAGATCAAGGGAACCGGTGTATCCCCCAGTCTGAGCATTGCATTAACCTCGATTAGCACGTTATTATCCTTGAGTATCTCTGCTTACCTGTGTCTCCCACCACCAGTCCGGAGTGTTCATTTCAGTATAGGGGGGTTTCGGCGGCTTATTGCTGTTAAAGCAATGGTGAGGGGGGTAAATGAGACGCTCGGCGTAGCCTGGCTGCCGCATCAACCATCTCATGCTGTTGATGCTGTCTCGACTCCAGTACTTGATAGGCCGTGGGTGATTGTCAATGCATCTCATATTCTTGAGAGTGTGTTGTTCCCACTCCGCGAGAGCCTGATCGTCTGCCATGCTAGTCATGAGCTTCTGGACGCCATCTCCGTTTTTGAAGCTTGGGAAACACATAGTGGTGGTTTCTTCCTTCAGCATGTTGTCATAGTACGTCTTCATACCCTTCTTCTTGATCCCACACTGGATATATTTGTAATCTCCATGCGTCACAAATGAGTAGTAGGGATTGTTCTGTAGGTTCGTCTCAAGGCAAGCCTGAGCGTCGCGTTCCCATGGCTCAGCAATGTAATAGCTTCGTGGAGCGCCGGCACCAGGGTATGTTGACATCCGGGGCAGAGGAGGTGGCGGTGGTGGAGACTCCGAGTCAGCGGTGTTTTCAATGTATTCAAGGTAGGGAAACTCGTCAAAGTCTTCGACTGAATCTTTGTTAGCGTTGAATTCACGATGCTGAGTGGGTTCAACCCGTCGGGGCACACTGCCAACTGTCAGATTCTTTGCAACTTGAATGTGTTCAGGATGGTGAAATTTGATAGGTTTAAGTCGCCAGCTGTCTGAGGTGAATGTCTTTCGGCATGACAATTCGGGGCAATGGAATAGGGTCTTCACTGGCATTGTCAATGACACAGGAGGAGGGGAATATTCACTGTAGAAAGGGTCGAAAGTTGGAGCTGGGCCTGAGCAGTCTGGTCTGGGTCTAAGCTCACGATACTTGAGAGATTTATTGAGCCTCAACACCATCTCGCCAGGAGTTGCAAAAACACTGCATGCGCAAGGTCCCATAATACTATGAATAAATGAAAACTAAACCCTCAGCAATCCAAAAACCTTGCGACGCGTGAAATAAGCAATGCCTGAGAGAAATAGATTAGAACACAAGAAACGAACATGCCCACAACCCTAACCCAAACGAACAAAACATCTCCACACATGCCTTAATCAGTGCCTGAAATGAATAGAGTACAGCAAAGGAAACTCTCAAGACAAGAACCCGACTCGAACCCAAACGCAACACGAGGACTGGTTTACTCCTCACCTAACAGGTAGTGTTACCAGTGGGTATGGGTAACCCGCCAGGGGTCCGGGTTTGGACCAGATAAACAGTTAGGATCGGTTCCAGAACTGTCCAAAAACCCGATCCGCAGCTTCTTGGCGGGCCAAACCCGTACCCATACCTGTCAATGCACGGGGTTTGCCGTGTTTGGCTAGACCCATCAATTCCTATCTCTGGTTCTCGTTTTCGGGTATTTCTATTTATGGTTGCATTCAGATAGCCTACAGTTATGTGCGAAATATTAACTTTGGTACATCATTGTGTTTTTTAGTTTTATTGGCTGCCATCATAATCAATATAAGCAGAAAGATGCTCCCTGCCACATTCTGAATTTGAGTGTGAACGATCTTTTGGCTTGCATCATTAGTAAGATTTAAGGTACAGAACAGCCATATTGACAGTTAAGGCAGATATCAAGCCGCGAATGGATCAGATGGGTCCTGCTACTGCCCTGACAACATTTAGTGAGCTGATCGAGATACATGATAGTGTCAACAGAGAATCGCAATGCTACAAGGAACTTCACCAGCTGAAATTAGCCATTTGAGATTTGCACTCGGGAAACCATAGTCACAAGTAGCCATATCAGCTCTCACACCCGCCGCGGTACCCAATTGGTTATCAATTATGACATCAAAACCTGTTAAACCCATACGGTTTCACCCCCGCATAGAACCACTCTAGCAAATTACAATACAGGAATTGGATTCCAATGAACATATAGTACTAGCTCGTTTGTCATCTGTACACTACCAGTACAATGAGCGATTAGTGATGACATGTCTCCGCGGAAAGTAACTCGTGATTCTCGTTTGCTCTGTGTCGGCATCTTTTTAATTTCAATGACCAAATTGTAAGACTTGATAATTCGTCTGTGCATGAGCAAGGGTCGTATGTGCCACACGAATGTTCAAGACTCCAAACCGAGTCGATTGACGATCGATCAACATGATATTGTCCTGCCTCTTATACGTAAGTCCCAAAGTGCAATGTGTATTGTAGACAAAATATACAAACAAAATATAAATCAGTGATTGCATACGTGTCATAGAAGGAGGGGTCAATGCGCAACGCGAATCCGTAGGAATGACTACCATCATGTAGCATTCATCCACAAATCCAACGACATAACTCTGCTTTCTGACCCGGTGCACATAGTCAATAATTTGCAAATTCCTCATGGTAGGTCATGGGAATTGAGTAGAAGTAACTGGACAAAGCAAAATACGCAAATTGGGCTATATTGATGAAACATTAGAATATGGATCAAAATGCGGCACATTGCCAACTGAAAGCGCTGAAATGTGACAGTGCTACATTATCCATTGCTTATAGATCAGGTGCATCAGTGGATCAGAAATTGACACGCCACAAAGCATTTGGATGCAACTGAGTACTAATATAAATTGTACCTTGGCTGCCAATAATGACTATATGATTATTTATACAAAATGATTAACATACAACAACAGTTAGAATATATTTATGGTGAGCGTCAATGGATTGTCAACGATGATAGGTCTTGTAAGTAACTTAATTGGGATGTGAGTTGCTTGCTGTGATTCATAAAAAACATATTGGCTGCTGTGATATGCAAAACAATACGTGACATGGTTACCGCCCCATGTTGAACATGAGTGTCAATGGAGTGTCAATGATTTTTGGTCTTGTAAGTAAGTTATTTGGGAAGCAATTTGCTCGCTATTATGCATAACCAATGTATTGGCAGTCTTCATAGGCTAAAGAGAAAGCAATATGGTAACAGCCCCATTCTGAATGTGACCGTCAGCCGTGCGTCAACAGATTTGGAGTCGTATGTAACTTAATTGTGAAGCGATTTGCTTGCTGTTATTCATAATCAACATATTGTCTGCCTTAATGGGCAACGGAGAGTGCGACACGGTAACAGCCACATTCTGATAATGAGCGTCAATGGAGGGTCAACAATTTTTGGTCTTCTAAGTAAGTAAATTGGGAAGCAATTTGCTCGCTGTTATCCATAACCAACGTATCAGCAGCCTTTATAGGCCAAAGGGAAAGCGACATGAGTACAGCCCTGTTCTGAAAATGAGCGTCAACAGAGCGTCAATGATTTTTAATCTTGCAAGTAGGTAAATTGAGATACAATTTCCTCATTGTTATTCATAATCAACGTATCGGCAGCCTGTATTGGTAAAATGGAAAGCTACATAGTCACAGCGCGATTCTGAAAAGGAACGTCAACAGAGCAGCAACAATTGTGGGTGTTGCATCTTGTATAATCCAAGAGCTGTGCTATGGGTTTTACCCATAAATGAAGTATTCGCCACCTTTGTAGGCACTACAGTTAATGTTGATGTTGCTACACGTAAAAATCAGCGTCAACAGAGTGTCAGCAGAGCGTCAACAGAGCGTCAACAGAGTGTCAACAGAGCGTCAACACAGCATCAACAGAGCATCAACAGAGCGTCAGCAGAGCATCAACTATTTGGGGTGTTGCATCTCATATAATCCAAGGGCGAACCTACAGCATTTACCCATATTCAACGTATTGGCAGACTTTGTGGGCAAAAGAGAAGGCGACATTGTCACAGCCCCAATCTGGAAATCGGCGTCAACAGAGCGTCAACGATTTTGTGTGTTGCATCTTGTATCATCCAAGGGCTGTGCTACAGCATTTATCCATAATCAAAGTATTGGCTGCCTTTATAGGCAAAATTGTTCATGTCGACGTCGCTTCACCTGACAATGAGGGTCAATAGAGGGTCAACAGACCGTCAACAGAGCGTCAACAGAGCGTCCACAGAGCATCAACAGAGCGTCCACAGAGCGTCAACATTCTTGAGTGTTGCATCTTGTATGGTTCAAGGGCTGTGCTATGGTATTTACCCATAATCAACGTATTGGCAGCCTTTGTGGGCAAAAGAGAAGGCGACATGGTCAGAGCCCCGGTCTGAAAATGAGCGTCAACAGAGCGTCAACGATTTTGTGTGTTGCATCTTGTATCATCCAAGGGCTGCGCTACAGAATTTATCCATAATCGAAGTATTGGTCGCCTTGATAGGTAAAATCGTTAATGTCGATGTCGCTTCACCTGACAATGAGCGTCAACCGAGCATCATTACAGCATAAACAGAGCGTCCACAGAGCGTCAACAATCTCGGGTGTTGCATCTTGTATGATTCAAAGGCTGTGCTACGGCATTTACCCATAATCAACGTATTGGCAGCCTTTGTGAGCAAAAGAGAAGGCGACATGGTCACAGCCCCAGTCTGAAATTGAGCGTCAACACAGTGTCAATGATTTTGGGTGTTGCATCTTGTGTCATCCAAAGGCTGTAGTATGGCATTTATCCATAATCGAAGTATTGGCCGCCTTTATAGGCAATATTGTTAATGAGCATATCACTACACCTGACAATCAACATCAACTGAGCATCAACACAGCATCAACACATCGACAACAGAGTGTCAACTGAGTGTCTACGACTCAGGGTGTTGCAACTTGTGTAATTCAAGGGCTGTTCTAGTATGGCATTTACCAATAATCCAAATATTTGCCACCTGTAGAGAAAATATGGTTGGAGTCGATTTCGCTACACCTTAAAATGAATGTCACCAGCGCATCAAAAGAGCGTCAACAATTCTGGGCGTTGGATGTTGTATAATCCAAGAGTGGTGCTACGTCCTGTATGGATAGGCGACGTTTGTCAACCACTATTTGCAATATGGTCACTGTCGATTTCGCTACCACCTTCAACTGTACGTCAACAGAGTGTCAATAATATTTGGTAATGTAAGTATGGTGATTGGAACGGGATATGCTTTCTGTTAAGTTTAACAAACATATTAGCAGCCTTTACCGTCAAAAGAGCAAGCGAAACAGTCACTTCTCCATTCTGAAAATGAGCGTTGATGGAGCCTCAACGAAATTTGGCCTTTTGAATAAAGTGATTGGTAAGTGATTTGCTCACTGTTATCCGTAACCAACGTATGGCCAGCCATCAATGGCAAAAGACAAAGTTATATGGTCACGGCCCCAGTCTGAAATTGACCGTCAACTCTGTGTCCACCGAGTGTTATGAATTTCTTGTAATGCATATTGGGTAATGAAAGCATCGCATGGATATTTGAGCTTATTATTGAACTATTGACCTCCTTCATGGCCAAAAATACTAATTGGTGAAGCAAAAACATCAATTCAAATGTGATCGATTTTGCACCCTAGAAAACATTCACAATTGGATTCCTGGATGTTGAGTAATCGATTTTGATTAAGTACTATTATCAAATGGCAAAGGCAAGTGAGGTATATGTATTTACTGATGGAACCGCTGGAGGACCTGCTGAGGACCCGCCTAATTCAGACGGGTAGGGAGATGTCAATTGAACCGTACTCAAACCGACAGTTCGGGTTTATTGACAACCCAGACCGCCAATTGGGCACCGGTTTATTTCCGACCCGGACCAGGATTCGAAGTGACCGTCCGGAACTGTTGCAAACACTGCTATGATGCCATCCGGGCGCGCGTCAGGGAGCGGGACATCAGGGAGAGGGACATTGGGGAGAGGGACATTGAGTAGAGGTACATGCGGGAGAGGGACATGCGGGAGAGGGACATGCGGGAGAGGGACATGCGGGAGAGGGACAACCGGGAGAGGGATATCCGAGAGTGGGACATTGGGGAGAATGTCGTCCACTGCGAATTCGCTGAGTATCTGCTTCTCCACATCGACATCCGAGGTGTTTCCGGCTGCCTCAGCTTGAAGCAGAGTTGGTGCTGCTGGGTGAGGTTTTTATGGTGTCACAAGCCCGAAAAATACAGCCCACTGAGGGTATGAGTCTCTGCAGTTCGTGGTTGTGGGGGCGGCTCCGGGATTTGTGGTCGTGGGGCAGGCAGCGGAGGTTGCGGCCGTGGGGTATGCTCACGAATCACCTTGCCTTGCTCAGGTAGCACAGTTGGCACATCGTCTACCATGCTATCAGCATCGTCAGCCAATGTATTTACCATCTCTCCCTGGCCAATTGTCCGAGGTTTGTTGCCATCATCCTCATCCTTATCCTCCTCCTCATCGTCATCCTCCTCCTCCTCCACCACCTCCTCATCTACCATTTCTTATCTTCCTCCTCTTCATCTTCCTCCTCATTATTGTCACCATTCCTTTATATATCCACATCGCCATCTAAATCAACGCCGTGTGGTGCGTCCACATCATCCTTGATGCGTATATCCACATCAGGGTCAAGTTCTGAGTCATATTCGCTGTCCGACTATTTGGTAGAGTCGGTATCATCATCTGCGGAAATTGACATGGCGGGCAATGCTTCGAGCTTTAAATATACCTGCTCAAGTTAGCCCTCCGTGTCCGAGTCTGCCTCATACCTTTCCTTCAGCAACTGCAAAGTAACGGCACGCGTGATATCATCTCCCCCTCGGGTTTGTTTAACAATACCCTTCCCTTTACCGTTTCCGTTCCCCTTCCCCTTCCATGTCCCCTTCCCATCCTTTGTTCCCTTCAGTTTCCCAGTCCCTTTCTCACTGCCCTGCGTGTCCTCCTGACCCTCGCCATTGTCATTGTCATTGCCATTGCCAGGACGGCTCCTTCCATGGCTCGGCGCTCCGGGATCAGCCCAGTTCTCGTCATCAACATCATCGTCAAGTATCTCATCCCAATTCAGTGGTCTAACGGCCAGGAAGTCGCCTGTCTTGTACTGCCGACAGCTTGGTGGCCCAATATTCGCCCTAAGATCATCGCTACTGTACCAAGAGAATTGCTCGCAGGTGCATTGAACATTTTCCGAGCTGGTTGTCCGCGGATTGGAGCGATTAACTTGATCCCCGAAGGCACAGGGGTTGTCCCACCTCCAATTGTTCATTTGATCGTAGGTTTTGTCAAACATCTGCCCCATAAATGACCGGAACACTGCCCACCACTCCCGAAAAGGTGAACATCTGCCCCTGCGGTGGGACCACAATAGCTGGAGTTGTGAACAGTGGCGAGTCGTGACGGGATCAAGAACTATTATATCATAAAAGCGGTCCCAGGCCCTCTCATTTGTGACGCCGCAAATATTGAATATCCGTTTGAGTCCACAGATATGTTCAGAGATGAATCCCTATATACGGTTCCAATCCAAAGACATGCGTCGATTTATAACCGATGTCGGCATTGTTGCCCTGGCAGTTGGGTTCCCCTTTCCTCTGCGGCTGCCCTTTGGTGGCATTACTGCGAGTTGAAAATGAATCTACATCAGAGGCGTTACCATTTTGATACAGTTGAACGTAGTGGAAGGAAGTACAGAGTGAACGGACATAGTTGTGCCAGTTATCTCGTGTGTTCTGGAATGAGTGGCGTTGTTTTGTGTAAGTCACGTGATGTCGAAATAGTTCAGGATGCTGGCGGTGTGTTTAATTGCTGGTGGTGTGTATAATACGGGAGGAAAAGAGAATCGAGGTGCAGGCGGGAAGAAGGGATATATATACTGGAGTTCCTGCGATTTGGTTCATTTCCTACATTGTGTTGCTTAATGACCACAACACGGCTCAGCCTTTATCTTGAACAACCGCCAGGCACTTCACGAAAGAGGACGCTCGAGACGAGATTCAGTACATGCGGTAAGGACAGTTTAGAATGCTGGGCATTGCTTTGGCATCTGATACCACTTTTACCGCTCAGACCTCATGCATCTCAGAGTAAACTGAATAGTTCTCAAGTTTTCCCAACTGTGCACCCATCCAATACGGCTACCAACGCGTAGCAGTGGAAAAAGCACATGCAACTGATGTCATTGGATAAAGAACACGTCATTGTTCGCTTTGCTATGCTGTTAGCTCTGCCAAAGGGGGATTTCCACCGGGAATCGGAAGATATACACAGTCTATGGTTACAAGTATTGTGCCAAGAACAAGTGCAATATGATGATAAACGCACCAAGATGGCATAAACACCCTTCAAGTGGTGCAAATAGACCTTCAGACGTTGCTGTAACAGTGATTATCAATGCTCAGTTAAATCCCAATGTAATCAGGTGGCAGTTAACCGCATAATTGAATGCTTTGGAACGCATCTCGTCCCCGAGTATTGTCACAGTTTAGACTTTAGCTTGGTCTACACTGCACCTCCAATTTTGGTCCAATCCGTCGATGGTCGCGCAAATAGAAGTCCACCTCGCCTGCCGTTGCATATGCATGCCGAGGATATTATTCCTACCTTCTTAACGACGAACATCTATATCTGAATATGCCTTCCCAAAGCCCTCACCCTGACATGACTCCGCTCCTACGAATCGTTCGAAGTCTTCCTAATTGTCAGAATCATCAACAGCGTGGGCCTTTGGGGAATTATCAACTTCCGCCTACTAAGAGATGCGCTTCCGTACCGGCTGCCAGGAGGAATTCCTCTCAAGGAGGGAGTTCCGTATCCTCTACAATCCAAGTTCAGAACTGCACTGCTTCATCTTTGCTCAACAATTCTCGTGTTGCAGATATCACTCAACGGGTGACTTCCACCCTGTCCGCTACACGGCGACTGTCAATAATTACTCTAACCACCACGCCTGGTACAAGCAGTCGTAGTACACCAGCTCCCAGCGGAACCATACTGACAAACTCACTGCGTCACGTTGTATCCAGCCCAGCATCTGGCATTGCTAGCACTCCCACTCCTCTCAGCCATCTTGAAAACCTGCCTACCCCCATCCCGAATGGGGAAGCCCGCGTGATCATTACAAATCCACTCCGAATACGCGCTACAGAAAGGAATCAGAGACAGAGGCAGTGGCAATTGCAACTGCTGGCGGTGTCTACACCTTGATCAATGGTCTCCGGCAGTCACAGCATCCATAGATTTGGTCACTTAGACATGACGCCTTTTGTATTTGCAATGGGCAGACTCCTGGAGCTCTACATGTGGAATAGACAGCCGATTATGAGTCCAAGCGACTTGGAGATGGTAAGTTATGCAATGCGACGCGTTGCAAAAGCATTAGCTGAAGCCCCACACTGGCAGATAATAGAGAAGTACTGGAACACCGCTATGCAGCAAAACAACATTTGGTCCATAGCATTTGAGGCGCACACAAAGGAGATCTTGAAAGATGTATGCTGAATCGACGGCCCACAGTGGATATTACACGCACAAACCGGTACCCGGTTCACGCACAAGTCGATAAGGTTAAATCCTATTTTACTCAATCTGCAAGGGACAACATTGCAGAGCTTTATGATCTCCAACGCTTTGAATCCGCCGCAGAGCGTTTGGAATTCATTGATTCCCATCTGGCAGACAATAAGTATCTTTTTCTGGTAGCAGAGCCTTTTGGACGTGGTGTACGCGGTCCAAATCAAATGCAGAGAGAGTCGAAAGCTGATAATGAATGGCTGGTGTGCACTGTACTCCCTGGCAGAAGGAATTCCGCGGTATATCTACATCAAATGTTATCATCGGGCAAATAACCGCGGTAAGTATGCTGATGGATTTTATAATCCCAGGATTCACGACATGGATGGTCATGTACCCTCGCCACTGATCGTATTTACATGCACCGCATTGTGCCGTGCTCTCCTGGAGTGGCAAGAGAATGCAGGTGTTCATCCTAAAGCATCCAAGTCAAAGGTGAAAGCGGACAGACCTGATCGCACAAACTACTTCAAACCCAAGAATGACGGTGGGAAAATCGCATCCTACTGTGCTGTAACGGGTCGCAAGTTGTTATCCTCGCCTGGCGTTACAGACACGTATACGTTCTTGGTGAATACCAGGAACACACCACCGGAGAGCTATCACCAGAGGGTTTAGAACTACACTCTTGCTTAGTATTAGCAACGGGTCCGGGTAACCCGCCAGCGGTCCGGATTTGGACCGCAAAAATGTGTTGGTTCGGTCCCAGACCCGGCCAAAAACTCGACCTGCTGACTGTTGGCGGGGCAAACCCGAACCCGTACCCGTCAACACATGGGTTCCGCTGGGTTTGACTAGACCTGTCGGGTCCAATATCCGGTTCTGCGTTTTGGGTTTCACATTTATGGTCGCATTCAGATATGCTACTGTTAATCGTATGGTATTGACATTGGTATGTCTCGGTTCATTTTCGGCGTATTAGCCTCCTTGATGTGGAAAACAAGGATACTCACGCGCCCAACCACATCCTGAGAATGAGCGTCAACAGAGCGTCAACAGAGCATCAACGATATTTGGTCTTGCATCTTCGGTAATATGAGTGGTGCTTGATCAAAAGCATCCACAAAGAAGGCTATGGCAGCCTTTATAGGCAGATATGTATGGGATATTCTAGCCACATCCTCCGGGACAGTAACAACTCATGTCATTTACACAGCTACCACTAAGTATTCTTGAGCCTTTTAGCATATGATGACAGTCGAAACAATGTATATAAACAATACCCGCCACAGCGTGCTGTGATTCACCATGATCGAAGGCCAACAATCGTTGACACTCTGTTGACACTCATTTTGAAGATGGGGCAGGAAGCGTTTCACTTTCACTTTTGCCTATAAAGGCAGCCAATAATCAGTTTGTACCAATGTGGTACCTGTCGCCCCCCAGATTACCCATGATACCTGACCAAAAATCGTTGACGCTCCGTTGACGCTCATTTTCATGATGGGGCTGGGAGGGTATTGCAATTCATTTTGCCTATAAAGGCAGCGAAAACATCCTTTATGACTGACTACAGCCTATCGGAGGAGTGATTTCCCAGGACTCGTGACCGAAAATCGTTGACGCTCCGTTGACGCTCATTTTCATGATGGGGCAGGGAGGGTCTTGCAATCTGTTTGGCCTATGAAGGCCGCCAAAAATTCCTTTATGGCTGACTACAACCTATCGCCGGTGTGATTTCCCAGGACTCATGACCACAAATTGTTGACGCTCCGTTGACGCTCATTTTCATGATGGAGTAGGCAGGGTATTGCAATCTGTATTGCCTATAAAGGCCGCCAAAAATTCCTTTATGACTGACTACACCCTATCGGAGGCGTGATTTCCCAGGACTCATGACCACAAAGCGTTGACGCTCTGTTGACGTTCATTTTGATGATGGGGCAGGGAGGGTATTGCAATCTGTTTTGCTTATAAAGGCCTCCAAAAATTCCTTTATGACTGACAACACACTATCATAGGTGTGATATCCCAGGACTCATGACCACAAATTGTTGACGCTCCATTGACACTCATTTTCATGATGGGGCAGGGAGGGTATTGCTATCTGTTTTGCATATAGAGGCCGCCAAAAAGTCCTCTATGACTGATTACAACCTATCGGAGGTGTGATTTCCCAGGACGCATGATCACAAATCATTGACGCTCCATTGACGCTCATTTTCATGATGGGGCAGGGAGGGTAGTGCAATCTGTTTTGCTTATATAGGCCACCAAAAATTGTTTTATGACTGATTACAACCTATCGGAGGTGTGATTTCCCAAGACGCATGACCACATATCATTGACACTCCGTTGACGCTCATTTTCATGATGGGGCAGGGAGGGTATTGCAATCAGTTTTGCCTATAAAGGCAGCCAAAAATTCCATTATGACTAACGAGAACTTTTCTGAGGTGTGATTTCCCAGGATGCATGACCAAAAATCATTGACGCTCCATTGACGCTCATTTTGCCAAGGCTGCATCCACAATATGCAATCTTTGAACCTGGCAATGTTTATCATTCACATTGTTTTGGCTGCCATTCTTGCGTTTTCATTCACATTTTGCTTGATAACTACATTTTTCTTTAATAATACATCGATATATATAATAATAATCTCCAAAATCTTTTGTCTTTCGGTCAATGCTCGTCAACGGTTGCAGGTTCGCTCAATCCGCTGCTCTTGTCTTCAAAATGTAAGTTAGCTGCATTACCACACCACAGAGAGTGTTCTAACCTTCATCAGTCAGCATATCTGGATCAAAATCGGTATCATGCCCGTTATCCTCATCGTCATCGAAACATTCCGCACAGGGAAGAGCTGTATGCGAATACGTATATCCGGCTGGCAAATTGACGATCCCAGCAGGTTGAGCTCCGGAAGTGTTACCGGTTGGGGCGGGTGGTGTGCCTGGCGGAGGTGGAGTCGGCTTTGGAATTCGCTCCCTGCGTCGGGCAGGTGGAGGTGCACCTGTTCCTTCGCGTGTCCAGCGTGTCTGCGCATTCTTTGCAGTGCCATCTGGGCAAGGAAGGCAGCTGGATGTTTGGTTTTGACGAAGCATTGCCGGGTGTCTTTGTATCGCAGCCTTCACCTGTTTGTGCCCAGGAAACTCAACACCACACTTCATTTCTTCTCAGACCTCGGCGCGTGGTTTCTTTATGAGATATTTGGTTTCCTAAATTGCGGCGCGCGAAAAGCCTTCTTTGGCCATTTTGGCCATATACAACACCAGGCGCATGTCGCACTGTTCCAGTTGTACCCGACCTCCTTGCCTTGCCATATTTGCTTACATGTGTAATGGCAGTCATGATTAGGTTCTCGGCAATGGCACGGACGTGTCCAGGGCCGGGTAACCGCAACCTTATATAGACGACTCGCGATTTCTCTGAGATCGCCAGCGATAATCTTACCTATCA